>Ga0180217_1000181_pt1 | contig 128787 bp, 129 predicted proteins | sample eDN3rd37CBELigOP_FD_128521 | JGI IMG/M metagenome (GOLD analysis project Ga0180217, IMG submission 128521) | Enriched Organic Plus compost microbial communities from Emeryville, California, USA - eDNA 3rd pass 37_C BE-Lig OP (version 2) (version 2) ... | reverse complement strand
GTAACGCCATGTCTATCACTCCAATGTCCCCTGCGCTCATCAAGCAGGGGTGGGTTCAAACATGGGTCACTTCTCAATGGAAAAACCGCCCAATCCCGGGTCAGTTCTCGGCGGAAATCAACATCCAAGGTCTATTTCGTCGAGGGCGAGGTGAACCGCCGCACGCGGCGCGTCTCCATCGGGCGGGCGGATGTCTTTGCCCCGGAAGTTGCCCGCAAGAAGGCGCTGGCCTTGCTGGCCGATATGGCCGAGGGACGCGATCCCAACGAGGAAAAGCGCGGAGACGGCACGGAGCGTGTCACACTGGCGGTGGCCTTTGAGCGCTTCTTCGAAGCGCGCGACAAACTCTCACCCTACACCGTCAGGAACTACGGTCGCACCGCCTCGCTTTACCTCAAGGCTTGGCGCAACAAGCCGATGAACGAAATCACCCGGCAGATGGTGCTGAACAAGCACAAGGAAATCGCCAAGGCCAACGGCGAAGTGACGGCGAACAATGTGATGCGCCATCTACGCTCGGTCTACAATTTCGTTGCTGCCACCCAAGACGATTTCCCGTCCAACCCGGTGCTGATACTCGGTCAAGCGCGGGCATGGTATCGCGAGCGGCGGCGGCAGACCGTGGTGACGGCGCAGGACCTGCCCATGTGGTGGAAGGCCGTCATGGCCGAGCCGGACTATTCCCGCGATTTCCTGCTGACGGCTTTATTCACGGGGATGCGCCGGGGCGAGCTGATGGCGCTGCGCTGGGAGAATGTGGACCTGAACGCACGGACTCTGCATCTGCCCAAGACCAAGAATGGCGATCCGCTGAACCTGCCGTTGTCGGGATTCCTCACGGACTTGCTGACGGAGCGCAAGAAACAGGTCGGTAATTCGCCGTGGGTTTTCCCCGGCCCCGGCAAGGAAGGTCACCTGATGGAGACCAAGAAGTTTCTGCTCCGCGTTAGTGCGGGATCAGGCGTGAACTTCACCCTGCACGATCTGCGGCGCACCTTCATCACCATCGCCGAGAGCCTCGACGTCCCTTACTATGCGCTCAAGCGGCTGCTGAACCATCGGGCCAATGGCGACGTCACGGGCGGTTATATCGTCGTGAATGCCGAGCGCTTGCGCGGGCCGGTAGAGCAGGTCGCGGCGCGGATTCTGGAGTTGGCCAATGTCAGGCAGTGACTCCACTACCCCGGTCTTTGCCACGCATGATGCTACGGTGCTGGAGCGCGTTCTGCTGGCCATCATCAATGCCCATACGGATGCCGAATCCGATGGGCATCAGCAAGAGCGGCTGGCTGCCGCGATGACTGCGCTCGTCGGACACGCCACACCGGACAGGCGCAACATGGACAAGGCCGTTCTGTTCATGGTCCGGGAACGACAGAAGGACGTGTGCAATTTCGAGATGCGCTCACTTCGGTCCCATGCCGATGTGCCGATGTGTGCGGTGCGCTCGGTCTCGGAACTGGCATCCATCGCAGCACGAAAAGTCATGGGTTGCACCACCCCTGTCGGGGTACAGGCGACGGCCAGCGTCCTTTGCGATCTGTTTCGCAATCGCGGAAATGCCTACAGTGTGGAACCGGGTCATGTCCGGGAGGCGCTGGAAGCTGACGCGGTACAGCGCATCTGCGATGAACTCGCCGAATGGGATGTGCGCACGAAGTTTTAGCTTGGCTCCCGGCTTGCGGATGATCCCGAATTTTCGTCAGTATGAACCTTGGACACCGCTTTCAAGAGCAGGGGCTGGGGCGATGGCGGAGCAAGATCGACATCAATCTACTCAGATTCTGCTATTTGATCAGCAAGATGGGATCGCTGATCTGCATGACAAGGATTGGTTTCCCGATCTCTGGGATATCAACTCACGCGTTGCCGAGAAATATGGTTTCGAGGATCATGATCGGCATTTCTCATATCTGGCCGGGGCGGCTTTCATCATCCAAGGATTCTCAGGCATTCGGATCGACGGCAAGTATGTAATCGTTCCGTCCGATCTTACCCCGTTCAAGGATGCAGCGGCGAAATTCCAGAAGGCGATGCAAAAGGTCGATGAGCTTTCGACCGCTATCTTCGACATTCGCTCGGATGTCACCGCCGACACGCTGCTGTTCCACTTCGACCCTCAACGCGAAACCTCCAATCTGATGAAAATGCTCGGGCGCGCAATGTTCATCCTCGTGGAGATCGAGAAGTATGAGGGCCGGGTTGGCAACAGGCCGGCGCCCGACTGGCTCGAAGAGTTTTGCGTTCATAGTCAGCGTTTCTGGCACACGGAGAAGGGTGGCGGCACTCGGATCATCTTCGAGGAAGAGCGTCAGACCAAGATCACGCCTTGGATAGAAGATGTGTACGTCAGCCTTACCAATCGGCTGAACATCGCGGTTCCTCTGTCGCGCTTGAAGGGTGTCGCCCGAAATGTGCCAGCTTATCGACCGCCCGAACACCCGAATAACGGCGATACCTGCTGATCCTCCGAAATCGGCAGCCTCCAAGGGCATCAACCTATGGAGGCAAATATGCAAACCAATCGAAATAAGTACCTTACGACAAAGCAGCTTCCCGAAATTACCGGGCTGAGCAAGAGCTTCTTCGAGAAGGGCCGTATCTACGGCTACGGCCCACAATTCATCCGCATCGCATCGGGATGCCGCGCCGGGAAAATTCTCTACCGGCCTGAAGATGTCGAACGCTGGCTCACGGCGCGCGAATGCAACCCGGAGGTTGGCTGCGATGCTTGACTTCGATCTCACTTCCGAAAAGCAATTCGCATCGCCCGGCGATGCCGCCGTCTTTTACAAGTCTCTGGGGTGGGAGGCGCTTGTCCTCCCACCCCGCGAAAAGGCGCCGAAAGGCAAGTGGGGACGCACCATCGAAAGAGAAGACGTCGATCTGTTCTTGGCCTTTGGCCAGGAAAGCAATGTCGGCATTGCCTTGGGCGAACGTTCGAATGGCTTAATCGACATCGATAACGATTGGCCGGAGGCGAACCTGATCAGCAATTTGGTGTTCGCGTCTTATCCAAGCTTTGGTCGTGAGACGTCGCCGAATAGCCATCGGTTCGTCAGGGCGGTGCTGCGGAAGAACTTACCCTTCCAAATCCCCGCAAGCGCTCAAGGTCTGTTCAATACCGACAAGGCGACAGTGCTGGAACTGCGCGGCAACAAGCTGCAAACGATGGTGCCGCCCTCCGTTCACCCCAACGGCGAGCGTCTGCGCTGGCATAACGATCCGCGTACCATCCCGGACGTAGATGGCGCGGAGTTGGAACGCTATGCGGGATGTGTCGCTTTCCTCGCTGTCATCCTGAATCGCTATCCGCGCGGCTCCGGCAATCGTGACAATATATGTCTGGCGCTCACCGGCACACTTATCCGTGCCGGCTTCACCGACGAGGAAATCGACGCATGGGTGACGCATATCGCCACGCTCGCGGGCGATGAGCAGGCGGAGAAGCGGGGCGGCAAGGCTGCCGCAAGCCGGGAGAAGTTCGAGGCGGGCGAGGAGACGTGGGGGCTTCCCACCCTTTGCGAGTTCCTTGGCATCGAGCCCATGGAAAAGAAGCTACGGGAATGGCTTGGTGGCGGGGAAGACGGGGATGGCGTCGATCCCAACGCCATCGTCGTTCGCCCTGGTGAACTTCCGCAAGCCGTCGACCGCGCCGAACAGGCGTTGATCGACAAAGGCGTCGACATCTTCCAGCGCTTTGAATCCCTCGTGCGGGTTGCCACAATCCAGACTGCTGCAGAAGCTGAGGGGATCAAGCGCGAAACTGGTGCGCTCGTGCTGCAAACCGTCACAAGTCCGTGGCTGCGCGAGCAGTTCGCCCGTCACGCCAAATGGGCAAAGAAACAGAAGAAAAAGCTCATCCCCGTCGATCCGCCGACAGATGCCGCCACGGCTTATCTCGCGCGGGTGGGAAACTGGAGATTGCGGTTCCTGAAAGGTGTCATTCAGGCGCCGACGCTTCGCCCCGATGGTACGGTCCTTCAGGACAAGGGTTACGATGCCCTTACCGGCCTGCTCTACGATCCGGGAAAGACCGAGTTTGACCGTATTCCCGATCAGCCGACGATGGAGGAAGCCCGTGCGGCGCTGAATCTGCTTAGGCAGCCCTTCCGCGAATTCTACTTCGACAGTGAGCCGCATCGCAGCGTTGCCCTTGCCGCCGTCATGACGGCGCTGGTGCGCCGCATGTTTCCCTCAGCGCCGCTGTTTGCTATCGATGCGCCGACGGCGGGTTCAGGCAAATCGCTGCTCTCCGAGATTGTCTGCATCATCGCCACCGGTCACAAGCCGGCAATGATGTCTCAAGGCAAGTCCGACGAAGAGAACGAAAAGCGGCTGTCGTCGGTATTGATGGCGGGCGATCCGGTGATTGTCATCGACAATTGCGACCGCCCGATCCAGGGCGATTTTCTCTGCACGATGCTCACTCAGGAGAAGGTGAGGCCGCGCGTGCTCGGCCAGTCGGAGGTTCGGAACGTGCCGACCGGAAGTCTTGTGATCGCCACCGGCAATAATCTGGAGCTTGCAGGCGACATCACCCGCCGCACGCTTTTTTGCAGGATCGACACCGGCACTGAACGGCCCGACCAGCTCGACTACAGCTTCGATGCGATTGTCGAAACGACACAGATGCGCCCCCGGCTGGTCGTCGCCGCGCTCACTATCCTTCGCGCCTATATCGCGGCGGGCAGGCCAATGCCGCTCAAGAAGATCGGTTCATTCGAGCAATGGGGGCTTATCCGCGAAGCCCTTGTCTGGCTCGACCAACCGGACCCGGCGTTGACGCGAGAACTGGTTATGGCCGACGATCCCTACAAGGCCGTTCTGGTCGATTTTCTGCGGCTCTGGCGCGCTGTCTTCGCAGATCGGCAATTGACCTTGAGCGAAGTCGCCCATATGGCCCAAGAGGAAGGCCATGAGGGCGCGCAAGCGATTGTCAACGAACTGATCGCCAACACCAACGGCAGGCTGTTCAACACCCGCAGCGCCGGGAAATTCTTGCGTAAGCATGTCGGGCGGATCGCCGGCGGCATGATGCTCAAAACCGATACGGCCAATGCCGGCGTCAAGCGCTACCGCGTGTTGGAGGTGGGGCGACAGGCTGATGAGGCTGGCGGGGAAGGGGATGCACCGTTTTAACGCTAGGACAGGTTTGCGCCGGTTTGCCGGGTTTTATTTGGCCCGGTGGCCCGCGTAAAACCTGCCATACCTGTTCAAACCGGGCGGCGGTGGCAATGTCCTCCGCCGCCTGTACTTTTTGCTGCCGCTCAGACGCCCCAGGAGGCTTAAGGGGGCGGCGAGTAGGTGGGGGTATGCCATAGCCTAAAACGCGCCTGTGGGGCGCTCTGAGGGCCAGCAGGGCGGGGTTAGGGGCGGCGGCTTTGGTGCGCGGCACGTGAGGGTCGCGGTGAGGCGGATCGAGGAGGCGAAAGGTCCGTTGCTTGCGGTTTGTGGCGGGTGCTCAGGATACAGCCCGCTCCGTTATCCCACAAACGCCTTCAGCATCTTCGCGGCGCGGTCGAGCTGGTCGTCGTTCATCCGGGAGAGGGTGCGGTGAATATCGGCTAGAAGCCTTGCCCGTTCCCCCGTGCCCGGCATGGCGTCGGCACCGAATAGAACAGGGGCAGGAACGTCGAGTGCCGCCGCGATTTTCTCTGCCGTCTCGAAAAGCGGTGCAGCCTTGCCTCTTTCGATTTTCCCAATGGTCTCTTGAGACACACCGACTAGCTCGGCGAGCCGTTCGAGGGTCCAGCCTTTTGCCTTTCGGTGGTGGCGCACATTCGCGCCGAAGAGAAGTTGAAGTTCCATGCGTCCGCCTCAGGGCAAAGGTGGACGACATGCAGCTTTTCAAAACCATAGATAGGAACTATGGATTCTGAAAAATCCGATGTATAACTTCTGATTTAGAGAATATGGGCAACCTGGTTCCGATATGTGGCTTCTTGATCTGCTACTCCATATAGGGGGCTGGCTCTTGTTCGCCTTCTTCGGCGGTCAGGTGCTCATTTTCATCGGTCTGGTTCTATGGATGATCTGGACCGACGCCATCAAGCCGAGGCTGATCCCCACCACGGACATCGACCGCGTGGCCGCCGACATTATCGCCAACTATCCCGACCCTGAAGGAGAGGCCTTCGCCCGCCACGAACGCGCGTGGTACGACAGCGACGGCGCGGAGCAGACCTATTGGTATCGGGTAAGGAAGGCCGTCAAGCGGCGTCTGGAGGGAACCTGATGCGTATCTTCTGTCCGCCCGCCGTCCTGCCCGCCTTACCCTGACCGGCTTGGGCTAGGCAGCAGCAGGCCGTGGCGGTATTCCGAGGGCTTTCTGATACTTTTTGGGCAACGGGCAAGCATATGGAATACGTGACGCAGTATGATCCGCCAGAAAAGCGACGCGCCAAAGCGAACGGAGGGGTCGAGGAGCGATTGACCGAGGCTAGCGTAATGCTCGCGATGGCCCGCTATATTCTCGACAACGCCACGGAAGCGACGGTGTCAATCCATCCAGATGGCGAGCATGCCAAACGCTTCGACATTCCAGATTGGTTGAGCCGTGCTGGATTCGTGAAAGCAGAATCCCTCGGCAGCACGTCTTATGGCGGCACTTATCGGCGGGAACTTGAGACTGTGGTGGTCAACCCTCGGTCCGGCGTCGGAGACGTTGTCGGCGTGGTTGATGGACGAACCATCGTCATCGAATGCAAGGGTGGCACAATCAACAGCACCCATGCGGGACAGCTTTCTCGCCTTCGCCGCGGACTATGCGAGGCGGTGGGTCTGTTGATGGCCCGCCCTTTCGACGGGGCGAGGGAAATCGCCGCAGTCCCCTGGACGCCAGAAACTGAACGATTGGCCACGCGGATGGCGGCACGATGCCAGCGCGCCGGAATTGAAATCGCGCTCGTCAGACGCGATGGATCAATCTTTTGGGTAATAGGGAGCGGGGCTTGAGAGTGGGATGGTGCCGCTTGTCAGACTCGAACTGACGACCTCCGCATTACGAATGCGATGCTCTACCAACTGAGCTAAAGCGGCTCACCAAGCGCAGGGCAACCTACTATCGCCCTACTATTTTCTTCACTCCTCCGCCAACCCGCTGGCTTTGAACGTCATTCTCGGGCGGACCCGGTAATTACGAATGACGTGCTCTACCAACTGAGCTACTGCGGCATAAAACGGCACGAACCGCGCGACGGCGGTTCGGTCGGGCGCGTGATAGACCGATTGGCGGCGAATATCAAGCAGCCAAGTGCCGGCCCGCGACGCCCTGCTGCATGCCTGACCGCAGCTTCGGTGCTTGCATCATTTGCCGCTGGCGGGCATGGACTCTTTGCCGCTCTGCGGTAAGCTTTGCCCATGCGGCGCCCACTTAGGTAGCTGGCGTCGCGGACATAACCGGAGGAGGTTTCATGTCAGACGTTTCCTTGGTCGTGAATGGCCGCAAGGTGTCCGGCTCTGTCGAGGACCGGACGCTGCTCGTGCATTTCCTGCGCGAGAATCTCGGGCTTACGGGCACCCATGTCGGCTGCGACACGTCGCAGTGCGGCGCCTGCGTCGTCCATATGGACGGCAAGTCGGTGAAGTCCTGCTCCATCCTGGCCGTCCAGGCCTCGGGTTCCGAAATCCTCACCATCGAGGGGCTGGCGAACGGCGCCGAACTGCACCCCGTGCAGGCCGCCTTCAAGGAAAACCATGGCCTGCAATGCGGCTTCTGCACGCCGGGCATGATCATGGCCGCCACCGACATGATCCGCCGCCATCCCGAAGGGCTCGACGAGGCCACGGTGCGCTCCGAGCTGGAGGGGAATATCTGCCGCTGCACGGGCTACCACAACATCGTCAAGGCCATCCTCGCGGCTTCGAAGGTGATGAGCGGCAGCGGCGCAGGGCAGCAGGCGGCATGAAGGGAGTGAATAGGGAGTAGCGAATAGCGAATAGGGACGCTCCGTCACCGCTTTCGCACTCTTTTTCTTCCCTATTCGCTACTCACTATTCGCTATTTCGCTCATCCGGTTCGGGAGGAACTCAAATGGGTGTAGAAGGCATTGGCGCCCGCGTGGCGCGGAAGGAAGACAAGCGATTCATCACCGGTGCGGGGCGTTATGTGGACGACATGGTCGTTCCCGGCATGAAGCATGCCGCCTTCGTCCGCTCGCCGCACGCGCATGCCGAGATCACCGCCATCGACGTTTCCGCGGCGAGGGAGATGCCGGGCGTCATCGACGTGCTGGTCGGCCGGGAGCTCAAGACCGACGGCATCGGCAATCTGATCTGCGGCTGGATGATCCATTCCAAGGACGGCACGCCGATGAAGATGGGCGCGTGGTCGCCGCTGGCGGTCGATCGCGTCCGCTATGTGGGCGACGCCGTCGCGATCGTGGTCGCCGAGACGCGCGGACAGGCGCGCGACGCGGCCGAGGCGGTGAATGTGACCTACAGGGAACTGCCCTCGGTGACGGATGTCGTCTCCGCGCTGCAACCCGGTGCGCCGCAGCTCCATCCCGAGGCCGACGGCAACCTGATCTACGATTGGGAGATCGGCGATGCCGGCGCGGCCGACAGCGCCATTGCGAATGCGGCGCATGTGACCCGCATGAAGATCGTCAACAACCGCCTCGTGCCCAATGCGATGGAGCCGCGCGCCGCGCTCGGCCACTACGACAAGGCCGAGGATCACTATACCTGCTGGACGACCTCGCAGAATCCGCATGTGGCGCGCCTCGTCATGAGCGCCTTCTACAATGTCGCGCCGGAGAACAAGCTGCGCGTCATCGCGCCCGACGTGGGCGGCGGGTTCGGCTCGAAGATCTTCATCTATCCGGAGGAGATTGTCTGCCTCTGGGCGTCGAAGAAGACCGGCGTGCCGGTGAAGTGGGTGGCCGACCGCACCGAGAGCTTCATGACCGACGCACATGGCCGCGACCATGTATCGGAAGTGTCGCTGGCCTTCGACGCCGACAACCGCATCACAGCGCTCAAGGTCGACACGATCGCCAATTTCGGCGCCTACATGTCGCTCTTCTCCAGCGCGGTGCCGACCTATCTCTATGCCACGCTGCTGTCGGGCCAGTACGACATACCGGCGATCCACGCCAATGTGCGCGCGGTCTATACCAATACCGCGCCCGTCGATGCCTATCGCGGCGCCGGACGGCCGGAAGCGACCTACCTGCTGGAGCGCGTGGTGGAGACCGCCGCGCGGGAGCTGGGCGTCTCACCCGCCGAGCTGCGCCGCCTGAACTTCATCCGCCAGTTTCCGCACCAGACGCCGGTCATCATGAACTACGACGCCGGCGACTACGAGGCCTCGCTGAATGCCGCCATGGCGGCGGCGGACTATGCCGGCTTCCCGGCGCGGCGCGAGGAGGCAAGACGGCGCGGCAAGCTGCGCGGCATCGGCATGAGCTGCTATATCGAGGCCTGCGGCATCGCGCCCTCGGCTGCGGTGGGCTCGCTCGGCGCCGGCGTCGGCCTGTGGGAATCGGCCGAGGTGCGCGTCAATGCGGTGGGCACCATCGAGGTGCTGACCGGCTCGCACAGCCACGGCCAGGGGCATGAGACCACATTCGCCCAGCTCGTGGCCGGGCGCTTCGGCGTGCCGATCGATTCCGTCAGCATCGTCCATGGCGACACCGACAAGGTGCAGATGGGCATGGGCACCTATGGCTCGCGCTCGGGCGCGGTCGGCATGTCGGCCATCGTGAAGGCGCTCGACAAGGTCGAGGCCAAGGCCAAGAGGATCGCCGCCCATCTGATGGAGGCCGACGAGGGCGACATCGTCATCGAGAACGGCGAGCTCAAGGTCGCCGGCACCGACAAGTCGGTGCCGTGGTTCCAGATGGCGCTGGCCGCCTATACCGCGCACAACCTGCCGCAGGGCATGGAGCCCGGCCTGAAGGAAGGCGCGTTCTACGACCCGTCCAACTTCACCTTCCCGGCGGGCTGCTACATCTGCGAGGTCGAGATCGATCCCGACACCGGACGCACCGAGATCGTGCAGTTCGTGGCGGCCGACGATTTCGGCAACATCATCAATCCGATGATCGTCGAGGGCCAGGTCCATGGCGGCATCGCGCAAGGGGTCGGACAGGCGCTGCTGGAAGGCACGCAATATGACGCCGAGACCGGCCAGCTGCTGACGGCCAGCTACATGGACTATACGATGCCGCGCGCGGACGACCTGCCCTCGTTCAGCCTGTCGCACCAGAACACGCCGTGCCCCGGCAATCCGCTGGGCATCAAGGGCTGCGGCGAGGCGGGCGCGATCGGCTCGCCGCCGGCCGTCATCAACGCCATCACCGACGCGATCGGCACCAACGAGCTGACCATGCCGGCGACACCGCAAAAAGTATGGGCGGCGCTGAAGGCCGCGACGAGGCACTAGAGCGAATAGCGAATAGGGAGTAGCGAATAGAGACGTGGTTGAAGCGCAGAGGCAGGATAGATTCCCCTACTCGCTATTCGCTACTCACTATTCGCTCTCTCCCGAAGGGAGAACCACCATGTACCAGACCAATTACCACCGCGCGTCCTCCGTCGCCGAAGCCGTGAAGCTGATCGGCGAGGCTGAGGACGGCAAGCTGCTCTCCGGCGGCATGACGCTGATCCCCGCGATGAAGACGCGGCTTGCGGCGCCTTCGGACCTGATCGACCTGCGTCGCATTCCCGAATTGAAGGGCATCACCGTGTCCGGCAGGTCGGTGTCGATCGGCGCGGCCACGCCGCATGTGGAGGTCGCCACCAGCGCGGCGCTGAAGCAGGTCTGCCCGGCCATCGTGTATCTGGCCTCGCATATCGGCGATCCGCATGTGCGCCACATGGGCACGATCGGCGGCTCGATCTCCAATAACGATCCGGCGGCCGATTATCCGGCGGCCATGCTGGCGCTGGGTGCCACCATCGTCACCAGCAAGCGCGAACTCGCCGCGGAGGACTTCTTCACCGGCCTGTTCGAGACCGCGCTCGAGAGCGACGAGATCGTCACGGCGGTGAAGTTCGACGGACCCGACCAGTGCGGCTATGCGAAATTCCCGAACCCGGCCTCGCGCTATGCGATGACGGGGGTTTTCGTGGCGAAGCGCGGCGACGAGGTTCGCGTCGCCGTCACCGGCGCGGGCGACAACGGCGTCTTCCGCTCGCAGGAGATCGAGGCCGCGCTGACGGAGAATTTCGATCCGTCGGCGCTGGAAGGGCTCACCGTTCCGGCCGACGACCTCATGTCGGACATCCACGCCTCGGCGGAATACCGCGCCAACCTGATCGTGGTGATGGCCAAGCGCGCCGTCGCCGCTGCGAAGGCCTGACAGTCCGGCGCAGATCAGCGGGAGTAACATGGTCCGCGATGCGCTCGGGGGCACGGTTACGGCATGGATCCTCGGGTTAAGCCCGAGGATGACGAATGCAAATAGGTGAGCGGCAAGGGCAAAACGTCGGAGATTGGCATTATCCCCTCCACCTTCGTCATCCTCGGGCTTGACCCGAGGATCCATGCCGTGAGGATGACGAAGCGCGATCCGGCGCAGGTCAGGACGCGGCGGACGGCGTGAATGTCGTTCGGTTTGGCGGCTCTCCCGCCTGCGCCGTCAGCTCGCGGGCGGCGGCGTCACATTGAGGCGGATTTCCACCCGCGTTCCGCTGCGCCCGTCGCCATAGACGATCTCGCTGCCGAGATTGGTCGCCATGGCCTGCACGATGCGCGTGCCCAGGCCGGTGCCGTTGGGCTTGCCCTTGCCGTTCCAGCCGATGCCGTCATCCTCGATGGAAAGGAGGGCGCTCGATTCGCCGGTCTTTTCGAGCCTGACCCGGATCTCGCCCTCCGCACCCTCGGGATAGGCGTATTTGTAGGCATTGGTGAGAAGCTCGGTCACGATCATGCCGACGGCAACGGCGCGGTCCGTCGGCATGGAGAAGGTGGCGAGGTCGAGGCGCGTCGCACTGCCGCGGCCGGCGGCCGACATCGAGGAATCGAGCTCGCGCACGAGGATCGCGATATAGGCGTCGAGCTCCACCGTGCGCACATCGTCCGACGTGTAGAGGCGCCGGTGCAGTTGCGCGATTGCCGAGATGCGCGCCTGCGTCTCGTTGAGCGCATCGCGCGCGATCGGGTCGGTGACGGCCGAAGCCTGCATGCGCACCAGCGAGGCGGTCAGCGCGAGGCTGTTGGCAACGCGGTGGTTGACCTCGGCAAGCAGCAGTTCGGCGCGGTCGCGCGCCGCCCGCACCTCCTGCTCGGCCCTTTCCTTGGCACGGCCGAGACGTGCCTTCTCCACCGCCTGCTCGATGGCGCGGGTCAGTTGCACGAGGAAATTGTCGTCGACGGTCTTGTGGACGTAGTCGGCCGCGCCCAGCTTCATCGCCTCCACGGCGATGGGCGTCTCGGACGAGCCCGTCACATAGACGACGGGCGGCGCGTCGGGAATCCGCCTGAGCTGCTCCAGCATGCTCATTCCGGTGCCCGAGGCGAGGTAGTGGTCGAGGATGACCACGTCGATCCCGCCTTCGGCGATGCGTTGCAGCCCCGCGGCGGCATCATTGATGTTCTCGACGGCATAGCCGCGGCGGCCGAGCGCGCGCGCCACGAGGCGCGTCAGGGCCTCGTCATCGTCGATATGGAGAATGCGCAGGGCGCCGCTGTCCAATCAGGTCGTCTCCGGAACCTGGATCACCGAGAAGAACAGGCCGAGCTGCCTGATGGCATTGGCGAAGTTCTCGTAGTCGACCGGCTTGGTGATGTAGACATTGGCGCCGAGGTCGTAGCAGCGCTGGATCTCGCGGTCGTCGTCGGTGGTCGTCAGCACCACGACGGGCGTGCGCCGCGTGTGCGGATTGGTCTTGACCTTCTCCAATATGTCGACGCCGGTCATGTCCGGCAGGTTCAGGTCGAGCAGGATCAGCATCTGCTTGCCGGAACTCGTCTCGCCGGAACGGTCGGGCCCGAGGACGAAGTCGAGCGCGGCGGTGCCGTTGGTGAAGGGCAGGACCGGATTGTTCACGCCCGCCCGCCTGATGTTCTTCTCGATCAGGCGCGCGTGGCCTTCGTCATCCTCGATCATCACGATGGTGACGGCTTTTCCTTCACTGCTCAATGCGCTCACTCCTTACGATACTGCGGATATCCGTCGGCAGGACGATTGAAAACGTCGTTCCCTTGCCGAATTCGGACGCCAGTCTGATATCCCCGCCGATATTTCGCACGAGCGTGCGCACATGGGCGAGTCCGATTCCTTCGCCCGGCTTGTCCTGCGTGCCCGCGCGGCGGAACAGGTCGAAGACACGCTGGTGATCCTCCGGCGCGATGCCGCGTCCATTGTCGGCGACATCGATCTGGATGCGCCTGCCGGGCAGCGGCCTGGCGGTGATCTCGACGCGGATCGGGCGGTCCGCGTGATATTTGACCGCATTGTCGAGCAGGTTGCCGAAGATCTGTTCGAGCGAGAGGCGATCGCTGACGATCGCCGGAATTTTGGCCGAAACGATGACCTCGCCGTCCGCGACCTGATGACCGACGGCGGCTGCTGCGTTCTCCAGCAACTCGCCCAACTCGATCGTCTCGGGCTTCACCTGACGGCGGCCCTCGCGCGAAATCTTGAGGATCGCGTTGATCAGCCCGTCCATCTTGCGGGTCGAGGCGCGGATGAAGCCGATCGCCTCCGGCAGGTCTTCCGCCGCGGCGGTGCGTGCCTCGTGGATCTCCTGCTCGCTGAGCGGTGCGCCGTCGGCAAGCACATAGGCCTGCACCGTCTTCATGGTCTGGTCGAGCTCGCTGGTGAATCCCATGATATTGACGAGCGGCGCGCGCAGGTCGTGCGTCACGATATAGGCGAAACGCTGGATTTCCTCATTGGCGCGCAGCAGGTCCTGCGTCCGCTCCTCGACGCGCTCCTCCAGCGCATTGTTGAGGACTTCCAGCTCGGCGCGCGCGGCGACGATCTCGCGCGTGTAGCGCATGGCCGCGACCAGCGCGCTGCCCGCAACCGCGATGATGAAGAGACCGCCGAGGATCGTCACCCAGCGCAGCGCGTTGGTGTTTGCCTTGTGGATCCGGACGCGGTCGCCCACGAGGCTGTCGGCCGTCGCGATGATCCGGTCGAGCACGGCGCGGGCCTCGTCCATGGCCGCCTTGCCGCGATTGGTGCGGATGATCTCGATCGCCTCGGCCGTGCGGCCGGCGCGGTGCAGGCTGATCGTCTCGTCGATCTCGTCGATCTTGTCGGTGATCGCCTGGCCGAGCTGTTCGATGCGCGCCGCTTCCTGCCTGTCGCCCAATACGCTTTTGAGGCTTTCATAGGACGGGATCACATCGGCGCGGCCGGCGACGTAAGGCTCGAGGTAGGATTCGTCGGAGGTCAGGATGAAGCCGCGCTGGCCCGTCTCCATGTCCTGGAGATCCTTGCGAACGGCAACGGCGACCGTGCGCGCGTCACGCGCCTGTAGCACATCGTCGAAATACTGTTCCGAACGCTCGACCAGCCACCAGGACGTGCCGATGATGGCCAGCAGCGCCAGGAAGCCGGCGAGGAACAGTCCCAGCGTTGTCCAGATGAAGGCGGAACGGGCTATCGGCATGACGAGACTATGATGAAACTCCCCTTTTCCCAGATGACAGCTTTCCAACGTTGTTGCCAGCGAAAATCGAGGGTGCATATCAAATGGTAATCGTGCGCTTTCAAACCCCGCAGGGCAGCGCACTTCAGCCCGGCGGTTTCGCTTGACCATCCGGTCAAAGACGAGAAACATCCGTCCCGTGGCGGCGCCGCAACGGGCGGTCAGCGACCCGGCGTGATGCCGGCAGGTTCAACGGATCAACAGGGCGGCTTGTGGGCCGTCATTCCAGGAGGCCTTGCAATGTCGAACAATGAAAGCAAACCGGTATCACTCGACCGCCGCCACTTCCTCAAGGTGGCGGGTGCCAGTCTAGTCGTGGCCGGCACCGGCACGTTCCGCATGACGACGGCGAATGCGCAGGGCGCGTTCTCGCTCAACGTCCTGCATATCAACGACCTGCATTCGCGCATCGAATCGATCAGCCGCACCGACAGCACCTGCTCGGTGAAGGACGCCGAGGAGAACAAGTGCTTCGGCGGCGTCGGCCGCCTCGCCACCAAGATCTGGGAGCGCCGCAAGGCGCTGGAGGATGGCGGCGCGCATGTCGTGACGCTGGATGCGGGCGACCAGTTCCAGGGCTCGCTCTTCTACACGACCTATCGCGGCAAGGCCGAGGCCGAGTTCATGAACAAGATCGGCTTCGACGTGATGGCGGTGGGCAATCACGAGTTCGACAACGGGCCGGATACACTGGCGGATTTCATCGACCTCGTGGAATTCCCTGTCGTCTCGGGCAACATCAAGGTCGCCGACGGCCAGAAGCTTTCCGGCAAGATCAAGGAATGGACGATCCTCGACGTGGGCGGCGAGAAGATCGGCATCCTGTCGGTGCTCACACCCGATACGGCGAACATCTCCTCGCCGGGCGCGGGCGTCACCTTCGGCGAGGAGATCGCCTATCTGAAGGATGCCGTCGGCCGCATCCGCGGCGAGGGGGTGAACAAGGTCATCCTGCTGTCGCATGTCGGCTTCGTGAAGGACCAGGAGATCGCCGCGGCCGTCGAGGGCATTTCGGCAATCGTCGGCGGCCACAGCCACACCTTGCTTTCCAACACGGTGGAGGGCGCGCCGGCCTATGCCACGCTGGTCCAGAATCCGGTCGGCAAGGCGGTGCCGATCGTGCAGGCCTATGCCTATTCGAAATATCTCGGCGAGATCGCGCTGACCTTCGACGACGAGGGCTACATCACCGACGCCAAGGGCGACACGATCGTGCTCGACGCCTCCGTCACGCCCGACGCGGGCATCGAGGCGCGCATCAAGGAACTCGCCGCGCCGATCGAGAAGATGAAGGCGACGCCGATCGGCGAGGTGACGGCGCCGATCGACGGCAGCCGCGAGACGTGCCGCGCGCAGGAATGCCCGATGGGCGTGCTGGTCACCGATGCGATGCTGGCGCGCACCGCCGATCAGGGCATGACGATCGCCATCACCAATGGCGGGGGCTTGCGCGCCTCGATCGACGCCGGCACCGCGACCGTGGGCGACGTGCTCTCGGTGCTGCCGTTCCAGAACACGCTGGCGACGATGAAGCTGTCGGGCGCCGACATCGTCGCCTCGCTCGAGGCGGCCGTGAGCGGCATCGAGGAGGGCGCCGGCAAGTTCCCGCAGGTGGCCGGCCTGCGCTTCACGCTCGACAAGTCGGTCGCGCCCAATGCCGGCCGCGTCAGCAAGGTCGAGGTGAAGGAAGGCGACGCCTGGGTGCCGATCGACCCGGCCAAGGTCTATGGCGTCGCCACCAATAACTTCATGCGCGGCGGCGGCGACGGCTACAAGCTCTTCGCCGAGAAATCGACGGACTTCTACGATTTCGGGCCGGGGCTGGAGGAGGTCGTGGCGGAATATCTCGCCAACAACGCGCCCTACACGCCGAAGACCGAGGGCCGCATCGTCATGGCGAACTGACCGGCGCCGCCGGTCCGACCCTGCCGCGCTCGCAAGGCGAGGGCAGGGCCGGAGCCGTTCCACTCACCCGCAGAGGCGGGATTTCGCCGCCGCGTATTCATTCGCCAGCCGCTCGACCAACGCGGCGGCCGGCACCACTGCCTCCACCGCACCGATCCCCTGTCCGCAGCCCCATATGTGCTTCCACGCCTTCGTCGCGGAATTGGCGAAGTCCATCGCGGACGGGTCGGATTGCGGAAGATTGTCGGGGTCGAGCCCCTGCGCGACGATCGAGCCGCGCAGGTAATTGCCGTGCACGCCGGTGAAGAGGTTGGAATAGACGATGTCGGCGGCCTTGGAATCCACCACCATCTGCTTGTAGTCGTCGCCGGCGCGCGCCTCCTGCGTGGCGATGAAGGGCGAGCCGACATAGGCCATATCCGCGCCCATCGCCTGCGCCGCGAGCACTGCGCCGCCGTTTGCGATGGCGCCGGAAAGCAGCAGCGGCCCGTCGAACCACTGCCGGATTTCCTGGACCAGCGCGAAGGGCGAGAGCGTGCCGGCGTGTCCCCCCGCGCCGGCGGCCACCGCTATCAGCCCGTCCGCGCCCTTCTCGATCGCCTTTCGGGCGTGCCGGTCGTGGATGATGTCGTGCAGCACGATGCCGCCATAGGAATGCACCGCCTCGTTCACCTCCGGCACGGCGCCCAGCGAGGTGATGACGATCGGAACCTTGTATTTCACGCACAGCGCAAGGTCGTGCTCGAGGCGCGGATTCGACTTGTGGACGATCTGGTTGACCGCGAAGGGCGCCGCCGGCCGGTCCGGATTTGCGCTGTCGTAAGCGGCCAGTTCCCCGGTCATTTGCGCAAGCCATTCGTCGAGCTGGGCTTCGGGGCGCGCATTGAGCGCCGGAAAGGCGCCCACGACGCCGGCCTTGCACTGCGCCAGCACCAGCGGCGGATGCGAGATGATGAAAAGCGGCGCGGCGACGACGGGCAGGCGCAGCCTGTCACGCAGGATTCCAGGCAACGCCCTGCGAGCTTCCTCCGAAAGTGACGTTTGCGTAAACGTCACTCGATCTATCCGGATCGCGCCTGCGCCGCAAGGCGGAGCGGCCACTACGTCGTTATCCTCCGTTGCCTGTCGTCGCATCAGAGTCTAACGATAGGGAAGCGAAGCGGAGAGGCGCTGAAACTTGGACGCGATCGAGCGGGCGATCAGGAACGCTCTGGAAAAGGGCAATGCCGAGGACCGCGTCTTTCGCGAGCGCGTCTATCGTGCCGCCTATACGTCGCTCCAGCGGGCGATGGAGGGCAATTCCCGCATCGACGAGCAGGGCGCCGCCCGCCGCCGGGAACTTTTCAAGCGGCATGTCGTCGCCATCGAGCGCGAATATATGCCGGCGCTGGAGCCCGAACAGCCCACGCCGGAGCCGCAGCCGCCGATTGCCGCGCCTGTGCCGGAGGAGTCCCTGCCAGCCGCGCCGGCGCCCATCGTGCCCGCGCCTGAACGACGGCAGGCTGCCCGCGCGCCCTCGCTCGATGTCGTGCCGGACGAACGCAGGGCACCGCCGGCGCGGGAGCCTGCCGAACTGTCCGCGAACGAGCGCGACCGGATCGAGGCCGGCACGCCCCGCGCCGGGCGACGGTCGCAGCCCTATGGGCTGATCCTTGCCGTCCTCATTGTGCTGGCCGCGCTTGCCATCGGCCTATGGTGGTATGCGCCGCGCGTATTCGGTTCCGGCGACGAACGGGTCGCCAACCCTCCCGCAACGGCGGAGGGAGAGTCGTTCACGCCCGAGGACGACGGCGAGCCGATCCTGCCGGGAACCGAGGTGCTGAGCTGGATCGACGTGTTCCAGCCTTCCGACCCGGCGAGCATACGCGCGCCGGGCGGGACATCGGCCGAGGTCGCCGACGATGACGGCGAGGCTTTCCTGCGCATCCGCTCCACCAGCGAGGGTGCGGCGGTCGGCTTCGACATCGGCGAAGGCACATTGCAGCGCCTTGCCGGCAAGACGGCGATCTTCAGCATCGACGCCCGCAGCGAGGAACAGCGCGAGACGCAGATCTCCATCGCCTGCGACTTCGCCGGCCTGGGCGATTGCGGCCGCCGCCGCTACCTGCTCGCGGCCGAGCGCGGCGAATATCTCTTCGAGGTCGCCATACCGGCCGGCACGCCTTCCGGTGCCGGCTCCATCGAGATCGTTCCCGACATCGCCAATCAGGGGCGGCCGGTCGACATCTTCGCCATCCGCGTCGCGGTGCAGTAGAGCATTTTGCAGCCAAGCGGAATCGCTTGGCGTCGCACAAATGCGGCTAAAGCAAAGTGCTAGACGTCAGTCCAGCAGCGCCGTCAGTGCCTCGATGCGGTCGGCCTCGGCCGTGGGCTTGTCCCAGCGCAGCCGCGAAATGCGCGGAAAGCGCATCGCCACGCCGGACTTGTGGCGCGTCGAGCGGTTGAGCCCCTCGAAGGCGACCTCCAGCACGAGCCCGTGCCTGCGGTCGGCGCGCACCGAACGTACCGGCCCGAACCGCTCCACCGTATTGTCGCGCACATATTTGTCGATCTGGCGCAGCTCCTCGTCGGTGAAGCCGAAATAGGCCTTGCCCACCGGCACGAGCTCCGGCGCGTCTTCCGGCCCCGCCCAGACGCCGAAGGTGTAGTCGGAATAGAAGCTGGACCGCTTGCCGTGGCCGCGCTGCGCATACATGAGCACCGCATCCACCGTGTAGGGGTCGCGCTTCCACTTGAACCACGGCCCTTTCGGCCGTCCGGCGATATAGGTGGAATCATGCCGCTTCAGCATCACCCCCTCGATGATCGGATGCGGCGGGTTGCGGCGCATCTCGTCGAGCGCCTTCCAACTGTCGAAGGGCACCAGCGGCGAGATGTCGAAGCGTTCCGAATCGAGCGTGGCGACGAGCGCGATCAGCTTCTCGCGCCGCTGCGGAAAGGGTTCGTCGCGAATGTCCGCCGGGCCGTCGAACATCAGGTCGTAGGCGCGCACGAAGACGGGGAAGTCGCGCAGCATCTTCGCCGAGACGGTCTTGCGGTTGAGGCGCTGCTGCAGGTCGGAGAAGCTGCGCGGTCCCTCCAACGGCGAGCCGACGAGCAGCTCGCCGTCGATCACGCCCTCGAAGTCCATCGCGTCGAGCAGGTCGGGGAAGGTGAGCGAGATATCGTCGCCGGAGCGCGAATAGATGCGCCGCATGCCGCCTTCCGCCACCACCTGCACGCGGATGCCGTCCCACTTCCATTCGGCGAAATAGTCCGCCGGGTCGAGCCGCGCGCGGTCGGGCGCCTCCAGCGGCGTCGCCAGCATCACCGAACGGAACAGAGCGAGCGCCGCGCTCGTCGGCTTCTCGGCATGGCCTTCCAGCCAGGCGAAGAGCTCGCGATAGGGCGGCTTCAGGCCGTGCCACAATTCCTCGATCTCGCTTGCCTCGACGCCGCCGAAATCGGCCAGCGCCTGCTTGGCGAGCCGCGCCGACAGGCCGATACGCAGGCCGCCGGTCACGAGCTTGATGGCGGCGAAGCGCGCCGGGATGTCGAGCCGGTCGAGCAGGGCCGCGAGCACGGCGGGCGCGGAGGCGCGGCTGGTCTGCTGGAGGGTCGCCACCACCTCGGAAAGGCTGGGCGAGACCTTTGCGTCATCCTCCTCGCCGCCCGGCCAGACCAGCGACAGCGTCTCGGCCAGATCGCCGACATAGTCGTAGGAATAGGCGAACAGCACCGGGTCCATGCGCTCGATGGCCAGTTGCCGCAGCACGGCGGGCTTGACGCTGGCGAAGGAAAGGTCGCCGGTCAGCGCGGCAAGCGCCAGCCCGCGGTCGGGATCGGGAACGGTGCGGAAATAGTCGACGAGCAGCTTGAGCTTCGCATTGCGCGAGGACGTCAGCACCAGCCGGTCGAGAAGGTCGGCGAAGCGGTCCATCGCCTACGCCTCGCCGATGCGGTTGCGGGGACGGGAGGCTTGAGATCGCGGCGCCGCACCCCCACCCCTTACCCCTCCCCACAAGGGGGAGGGGGGCATCGACGCCTTCGCCTTGCATGCGGTCTTTCCATTTGGCCGCGGCGTTCGCGACTCCCCTCCCCCTTGTGGGGAGGGGTAAGGGGTGGGGGTAACCCAACGCAGGCCCATCCGGATTGGAAGCCGCGCCGCGCCCATCAATCCCCCTCGTCCTCATAGCCGATGAGGTGCAGCGGCTGGGCGGCGATACCTTGCAGCTCGCACCAGCGCACCAGTGCCTCCTCGCGGCCATGCGTGACCCAGACCTCGCCGGCGCCGGTGTCGGTGATGGTTTGCGTCAGCTCGTCCCAGTCCGAATGGTCGGAGATGATCAGCGGCAGTTCCACGCCGCGCTGCTTGGCACGCTGGCGGATGCGCATCCAGCCCGAGGCGAAGCAGGCGACCGGGTCGGCGAAGCGGCGCGCCCAGCGGTCGGCGAAGGCCGACGGCGTGCCGACGACGATCTCGCCGGCAAAGCTCTTCCGGTCGCCCTTGTCGAGCGTGGCCGGGGCCAGCGGGCCGAGCGCGATGCCCTGCGTTTCGTAATAGTCGCACAGCTTCACAAGCGCGCCGTGGATGAAGATCGTGCGGTCGTAGCCATTGTCGCGCAGCAGGCGGATGACGCGCTGCGCCTTGCCCAGCGCATAGGCGCCGACCAGATGGGTGCGCTCGGGAAAGGCGTCCACCGACTTGAGCAGCGTGCGGATTTCCACGCCCGCGTCGGGATGGCGGAAGACAGGCAGGCCGAAGGTCGCCTCGGTGATGAAGACATCGCAGGGAACGACGGTGAAATCCGCCGCCGTCGGATCGGGCGCGCGCTTGTAGTCGCCCGACGCCACGATGCGCATGCCGCCCGCCTCCACCGTGATCTGCGCCGAGCCCAGCACATGGCCGGCCGGATGGAACGTGACCTGCACCCCGCCGAGCGCGATCGGTTCGCCATAGGCGATCGCCTGCTCGCTGCCAGCGAAATCGTCGCCATAGCGCAGGCGCATGATGTCGAGCGTCTGCCGCGTCGCCAGCACCCTGGCGTGGCCGGGCCGCGCATGGTCGGCATGGCCGTGCGTGATCAGCGCGCGCTTCACCGGCCGCACCGGGTCGATATGGAAATCGCCCGCCGGGCAATAGAGCCCTTCGGGCCGCGTGTGGAGAAGCTGGCGCGCCTGCATCCCGCTAAGATAGGCGTTCCGCCCGCCGGGAAAAGCCTCTTGCCAAGCGCCGCTTTTGGGCAGATAAGCGCCCGCCCTTGGCAGAAGGGTCACGGAACCCCGTCCATGCAGCCAGTCCAGATGTCGTCGGGCGATCTCGTTGCCGACCGCCGCGCGTCCTACGCCGAGATGCTTCTCGAAGCCGGCGAGGCCTCCGCAGCGGCCGACCTGATGCGCGATGCGCTGGCGCTGGTGCCCGGCTGGACGGCCGGCTGGTTCCGCCTCGGCGAGATGATGGACGTGGCGGGCCGTACCGCCGAGGCCGCCGACGCCTGGCGCGAGGTTCTGCGCCTCGACCCGCAGGACCGGCTCGGCGCGGCGCTCAAGCTAGGCCTTGCCGGCATTGTCGACGGGCTCGACGCGCCGCCCATCGCCTTTGTGGAGACGCTGTTCGACCAGTATGCCGACAGTTTCGACGAAGCGCTGGTCGGCCAGCTCGACTATCGCGTGCCGCAACTGCTCTCCGCGGCGATCGCGGCCACGGGCCGCGCGCGCTTTGCCCATGCCGTCGATCTGGGCTGCGGCACGGGCCTGCTCGGCGAGCACCTGCGCGGCCGCGTCAGCTTCATGGAAGGCGTCGACATCTCGGCGCGCATGCTGAAGCGGGCGGAGGGCAAGGGGCTCTATGACCGCCTGTCCCATGCCGACCTCAACCGCTTCGCCTTGCCCGCCGGTGTCGATCTCGTCACCGCCGCCGACGTCTTCATGTATGTCGGCGATCTTACGGCCATCGTCCGCCGCATGGCGGCCGCGCTGCCGGTCGGCGCACTGTTCGCCTTCTCCGTCGAGCGCGGCACGGACGACATTCCCTTCCTGCTGCGGCACTCGCGCCGCTATGCGCATTCGGGGCCGGCGCTGCGCGCGCTGCTGGCCGATTGCGGCCTCGATATCCTTTCCATGGAGGCGGCGGTGATCCGCATGGATGCCGGGGAGCCGCTGGAAGGGCTGATCGTCGTCGCCGAGCGGCAGGCGCGGACCATCGCGCTGCCTGCCGCGGCGGAAGCCGAACCCGCGCCGCTGACACTTCATTGAGGCTTGGCGGAGCGGCCGGCGGGCCCTACCTTCCGGCGATGCCTGCGCTCATCGCCTCCCTCCGGCCTGCTGGTTGTCTTCCTTTTGCCGGGAAGGTCGGCGTGTGGCACGACCCCCACCCCTTACCCCTCCCCACAAGGGGGAGGGGGATTCTGCACGGTTTCCGTTTTGTGTTCGGCAGAAGGAATCGCATAACGCCGACGACCCCCTCCCCCTTGTGGGGAGGGGTAAGGGGTGGGGGTATTCTCCAGTCTGACGCGACATTACCCCGCGAGCGCCCGGCGTGGTGACGATCGCGCGCCCCGTCGCGGCCACCGGGGAGGCACTTCCGGCGCCTTTCCAGCACTGGTTCGCGTCGCGCGGCTGGTCGCCGCGACCGCACCAGCTCGACCTTCTGGACCGGGCGCAGCAAGGCAAGTCGGTCCTGCTGATCGCGCCGACCGGCGCCGGCAAGACGCTGGCCGGCTTTCTGCCCTCGCTGGTCGATCTGGCGGCGCGCGGAAAACGCAAGGCCGGATCGGCGGAGCGCGGCATCCACACGCTCTATATCTCGCCGCTCAAGGCGCTTGCCGTCGATATCGAGCGCAATCTCGGACGGCCCGTCGCCGAGATGAGCCTGCCCATCACGATCGAGACGCGCACAGGCGACACGCCGGCGCACAAGCGCACGCGGCAGAAATTCGTGCCGCCCGACATATTGCTCACCACGCCCGAACAGCTCGCGCTGCTGATCGCCGCCAAGGATGCCGACCGCTTCTTTTCCGGCCTGCGCTATGTGGTGCTGGACGAGCTGCATTCGCTGGTGACGTCGAAGCGCGGCCATATGCTGGCGCTCGGGCTGGCGCGGCTGCGCAGCCTCCAGCCCCGGCTCCAGACCGTCGGCCTTTCGGCCACCGTGGCCGAGCCGGACGAGCTGCGCCGCTGGCTGGTGGACCAGAACCCGCCCGGCGACATGGCGGACCTCATCACCGTCGCCGGCGGTGCGAAGCCCGAGATCACCATCCTCGACACCGAGGAGCGCGTGCCTTGGTCGGGCCATTCGGCGCGTTATGCGATCCCCGATGTCTATGACGCGATCCGCCGCCACAGGACGACGCTGCTCTTCGTCAACACGCGCAGCCAGGCGGAGATGCTGTTCGGCGAGCTCTGGCGCGTCAACGAGGATTCGCTGCCGATCGCACTCCATCACGGCTCGCTCGATGTCGGCCAGCGCCGCCGCGTCGAGAAGGCCATGGGCGAGGGGACTTTACGCGCCATCGTCGCCACGTCCACGCTCGACCTCGGCATCGACTGGGGCGATGTCGATCTGGTCGTCCATGTCGGCGCGCCCAAGGGCGCATCGCGGCTCGCCCAGCGCATCGGCCGCGCCAATCACCGGCTGGACGAGCCGAGCCGCGCCATCCTCGTGCCGGCCAACCGCTTCGAGGTGCTGGAATGCCGCGCCGCGCTGGAAGCCAATTATCTCGGCGCGCAGGACACGCCGCCGCTGATCGACGGCGCGCTCGACGTGCTCGCCCAGCATGTGCTGGGCTGCGCCTGCGGCGCGCCCTTTTTGGCCGACGAATTGTATGACGAGGTGCGCCGCGCCGCGCCCTATGCCGGGCTCGACCGCGACACGTTCGACCGCGTGGTCGATTTCGTCGCCACCGGCGGCTATGCGCTGCGCAGCTATGAGCGCTATGCGAAGATCCGCCAGAACAAGGACGGCCGCTGGCGGGTCTCGCATCCGCGCGTGGCGCAGCAGTACCGGCTGAATGTCGGCACCATCGTGGAGGCGCCGGCGCTCAATGTGCGCTATGTCCGTTCCGGCGGCGGTGTGGCCTCGCGTGGCGGCCCGGTTCTCGGCAAGGTCGAGGAGGCTTTCCTCGAAACGCTGTCGCCGGGCGACACCTTTTTGTTTGCCGGCAAGATATTGCGCTTCGAGGGCATCCGCGAGAACGAATGCTTCGTGTCGAACGCGCCCGCCAACGACGCGAAGGTGCCCTCCTATGCCGGCGGCAAGTTCCCGCTCTCCACTTATCTGGCGCACGAGGTTCGCGGCATGCTGGCCGATCCGGCGCGCTGGTCGGCGCTGCCCGACCAGGTGTCGGACTGGCTGCGGCTTCAGGCGGAAAAGTCCGTCCTGCCGCCGGCGCAGGACCTGCTGGTCGAGACCTTTCCGCGCGGCAACCGCCACTATATGGTCGCCTATCCCTTCGAGGGGCGGCTCGCGCATCAGACGCTCGGCATGCTGCTCACGCGGCGGCTGGAGCGGGCCGGCGCGAAGCCGCTGGGCTTCGTGGCGACCGACTATTCGCTCGCCGTCTGGGGGCTGGACGATATGGGCCTGCGCTTCCGGCAGGAGCGGCCTTCGCTGGATGAACTTTTCGACGAGGACATGCTGGGCGACGACCTCGACGCATGGCTCAACGAAAGCTGGATGCTCAAGCGCACCTTCCGCAACTGCGCCGTCATCGCCGGGCTGATCGAGCGCCGCCAGCCGGGGCAGGAGAAGACCGGCCGGCAGGTCACCGTCTCGGCCGACCTGATCTACGACGTGCTGCGCAGCCATGAGCCGGACCATATCCTGCTGCGTGCCACCCGCGCCGACGCGGCGGCCGGCCTGCTCGATGTCAGCAGACTTGCCAGCATGCTCTCGCGCATCCGCGGCCGAATCATGCATAAGGATCTCGACCGGATATCGCCGCTCGCGGTGCCGATCATGCTGGAGATCGGCCGCGAGTCGGTCGCCGGCAGCGCCCATGAGAGCCTGCTCGCGGAAGCTGCCGACAGCCTGATCGACGATGCGCTCGGCCCCGATTTCGAGATGAGATGAGCGCCCGTATCGCCGCTTCCATTCCTAGGCATGCCGAACTCGCGCTGGCGGGCGAGGCGGCACTTTGCGATCCGTCCGGCGCGCTGTTCTTCCCCGGCCTGTCGCTGCTCGCCGTCTCGGACCTGCATCTGGAGAAGGGCGCGGCCTTCGCGCGCCGCGGCGTCATGCTGCCGCCCTACGACACGGCGGCCACGCTGGCGCGGCTGGCCATGGTCCTCGAGACCTATCGTCCGCGCATCGTCGTCAGCCTGGGCGATTCCTTCCACGACCGGCTGGGCGCGGCGCATCTGCCGCCGGTCTATCGCGATGCGATTTGCGCGCTCACGGCCGGCCGCGACTGGTACTGGATCGCCGGGAACCACGACCCCGACGCGCCGGTGGGCCTCGCCGGCAGTGCGGTCGACGAATTGTGCGTCGGCGGCCTCACCTTCCGGCACGAGCCGTCGCTGCGGCCCTGCGCGGGCGAGATCGCCGGCCATCTCCATCCCGGCGCGCGGCTGGTGCGGCAGGGGCGCTCGGTGCGCCGCCGCTGCTTCGCCAGCGATGGCGAGCGGCTCGTCATGCCCGCCTTCGGCGCCTTCACCGGCATGCTGAACGTTCTGGATCGCGCCTATGCCGGTCTGTTCGGCGCCAACCGGCTGATGGCCTATATGCTGGGAGCCGACCGGGTCTATCCGATCGACGGCACCATGCTCAGCCGGGGTTGATCAACAGCCTCAGTCGCGCCGGAAGACGATGCTGCCGGCCCATCCGGTCACCACGGCCAGCACAACGGCAAAGAGGCCGTAGAGGAAGCTGTAATCGTGCGCGGCGGCATGGATCGATTCCTCGAAGCCCGCCTTGTAGATGCCGAGCGTCGCCGAGGATTCGTCGAGGAAGACGCCGTTGCGGAACAGGAAGGCGCGCGCCCGGTGCGAGCCCACCGGCACGTTGGGGGCAAGCCGCACCGTCGCGCGGAACAGGTTCTGCGACAGGAACTGCACCCCGCCGATGCGCTCGTTGTAGAGGCCGCTGGCGAGCTTGCGCTCGCGCAGCGCGGCGCGGAATTCCTCGATCGTCGTCGCGGAGCGATCCGCCTCCAGCGGCGCGAGATAGATATTGGCCGGGCCGAGCGAGAGCTGCCGGTAGCTGTCCGGCCCGGTGATGTCCTGATAGACGCGTGTGGTCGACACGGCATAGGAGGTCGGCACGTTGACGAAGGTCTCGGACGCCGTGTTGATCCACATGCCGAGCACGCGGTCCTTGCGGCGCACGACGATCGGCCGCGTCGGCCCTTCCAGCACCACGACCACATCGTAGCGGCCCTGGCGGGCCAGCAGCAGGTCGGCATTCTCGATCGCGCCGAAGATGGTCAGGTCGGCACCGGAGAAATCGGAGGTGATGGAGATCCGGTCGGTGGAAAGGCCGATCTGGATCTGCTCGGGCAGGGGGCTTTGCTGCAAGGGTGCCAGAGGCTCTGCCGAAGCAGGCTCCTGCTGGGCATGCGCCGCCGTGGCCGTCAGAAGGGCGAGCGCGCATATCGCGGCGGCGCGCAGCATCATTCCAGCCCCAGCGGCGCGAGCGAATAGACGCTCTCGGGCCGCACGAAGAGGTCGAAGCCGAGCCGCAGCGCCACCGCCAGCACGAGCGCGGCCAATAGCGCGCGCAACTGCTCGCCGCGCAGCCGCTGCCCGGCCTTGGCGCCGTATTGGGCGCCGGCGACGCCGCCGATCATCAGCAGGAAGGCGAGCACCACGTCCACCGTCTGGTTGGCCGTCGAATGCACGATGGTCGTATAGGCGGTGACGAAGATGATCTGGAACAGCGAGGTGCCGATGACGACATTGGTCGGCACCTTGAGCAGGTAGATCAGCGCCGGCACCATGATGAAGCCGCCGCCCACGCCCATGATGGCGGCGAGGAAGCCGATCGCGGCGCCGAGCCCCAGCACCGGGATGACGCTGACGAACAGCTTCGATGCGCGGAAACGCATCTTCAGCGGCAGCCGGTGGATCCAGTTGTGCTGGCCGGACCGCTTGAGCGGGGCGGGCGCGCCGCCGCGGCTGCGGCGGATCGTGTTGAGGCTTTCCACCAGCATCAACCCGCCGACGATGCCGAGGAAGCCGACATAGAGGACCGAGATGAAGAGGTCGAGCTGGCCGACGCTACGCAGCAGGGCGAAGACGAAGGCGCCCAGCGTCGAGCCAAAGACGCCGCCGAGCAGCAGCATCCCTCCCAGCTTGAAGTCGATCGTGCCGCGCTTGAAATGGGCGATGGCGCCCGAGATCGACGAGGCGATCACCTGGTTTGCGCCGGTGGCGACGGCGATGGAGGGCGGGATATTGTAGAAGATCAGCAGCGGGGTGATGAGAAAGCCGCCGCCGACGCCGAACATGCCCGACAGGAAGCCGACCGCCGCGCCCATGGCGAGCAGGACGAAGAGGTTGACGGACATCTCGGCGATCGGGAGATAGATGCTCACCCGCTATACTCGACAAATCTTTGCAGCGGCGGTGTCCCGGATCGCCGCAAGCCGGAAGATTAGGCCGTTCTTGCGCCGACATTGGGGCGGAGTCAAACGACAACGGCCGCTATGATGAATATACAGCCCGCCCGGTCGCCGGACCGGTCGGGCTGCGTGATTTCGGGTGCCGCGGCGCGCGTCAGCGCCGTTCCAGCAGCGCCTTCACCAGTTGCTCGTTCACCTGTCCGGACGGGTCCATGCCGTTGTCCTTCTGGAAGGCGACGATGGCGTTCTTCGTCTTGCCGCCCATCACCCCGTCCGCTGGCCCGGCGTCGTAGCCGTTCTTGTTCAGGATGGTCTGGATGTTGGCGACGGCCTGCTTCATGTCGACATTCACGGCCTTGGCGTCGGTCCATTCGGCGGGAAGGTCGATGCTGTTGGCTTCCGGGTCCAGCGGCCGCGGCTTCCACAGCTTGGCTGCGCCCTTGGCCTTCTCGAGCTGCTCCGGCCGCAACGCCTTGGCGATCTCGTCGCGCTTGGAGGCCGCGTCGCGGTCGCCGCTGTCGGCGACCAGCGAGAACCACTTGTAGGACTCCTCCAGATTCTGCGGCACGCCCGCGCCCTTGGCGCTGAGGATGCCGAGATTGAACTGGCTGTCCTTGACGCCGAGGTCGGCGGCTTCCTGGAACCAGCGCGCCGCGCCCTGATTGTCGGCCTTGCCGTCGGCGCCCATCGCCATCAGCACCGCCAGATTGTGCATGGCGCTGGCATTGCCCTGTTCGGCCGCCTTCAGATACCAGGCTTTCGCCTTGGCGGCATCGCGCTCCACGCCGATGCCTTTCTCGTAGAGGTTTCCGGCGCGGTACTGTGCGGGCGCATAGCCGAGCTCGGCCGCATGGATGTACCATTGCGCGGCGAGGTCCGGCGAAGCCTTGAGGCCGCGCCCTTCGGCGTAGCGGCTGGCGATCTCGTACATGGCGCGCGGGTCGCCGTCGATCGCGGCGTCCTGCAGCGGCTTGGGTCCCAGATCGGCCGGCACCGCCGGCAGTGCGGGGGTGAGCGCGGCCATTTCCTCGGGCGGGTTGGAGTTGCTTGCGGCGGCGCTGTCGGGATCCTCCTGCACCTCTTCTGTCAGCGCCGGCTCGTCCGCCGGCTGCACCTCGGCCGGCTGCTCCGGCGCCGCGCGCGCCACCAGTTCGGGCGCGGTTTCGGCGTTGCGGACATTAGCCGGCTCGGCATCTGTCGTCTCGGCGGCCTCGGCCGGAGCGGCTTCCGGCTCCTCGGCCTTTGCGACGGGCGTCGCATCGGCCTGTGCGGTGACGGCGCCCGTCGTGTTCTCCGTCTCCGTCTGCGCGACTGCGGGGCCGGGGTCACCGCCGCCGAGGAAGGCCGAGCCGAGCTGGGCGCCGGCCAGCACCACCAGGATTCCGGTGGCGGCCATGAGCATCATGGTGCGCCTGTTCTTGAGAGCCTTGCCGAACCTGCCTTTGCCGCCGGCCGTGTCGGAGGCCGCGCCGCGCTTCATCACATCGGCTTCCGCCGCGGCGGCCAGCGCCGCGCGGCGGGCGGCCGCGATGAAATCCGTCTTCGCCGCATCGCCATTGTTCTGCTGCGAGGGCTGCCCGCGCTCGTCGCGCACCCGCTTCATGATCGCGCCGAGATCCGGCGCGCCGGAGCCGGGCTCCAGCGGACGGTTGGCAAGCTTGGGGTCGAGCGGCAGGTCGAGCGTGGGCTCCACCGGCGCGGCGTCTGGCGCGGCTTCGGCAGCGGCAGACGGCTCGGCGCGGTCCTTGCGGCCCTTGAAGGCGCGGGTCAGGCCGCTCAGCATGGATTTGCGCGGCGTGGCGGCGGGTGCGACCGCCTCGTCATCCTCCTCGCTGGCCAGCGCATGGACGGCGGCCGCCGCGGCGGCTTCGGTGGGCGTGCGGCGCGGGGCCATGAAGGAGGCGGGCACGTCCATGTCCGCGTCCGGCGCGCGGGCAGGGGCCGCCTCGTCGGACCTTTTTTCGTTCAGCATGCCGGCGCGCTGGTCTTCCAGCACACCCAGCCGGTCGACGATCTTCAGCAGCGTGTCGTGAATGGCCTCGAAGGTCTTGGCGTTGCGCTCGTCGGAGCGGCGCGTCAGCGTGTCGAGCGCGCGCAGCTCCGCCGCCAGCTCGCCGGCGATCTGGCTGTCGGCCGGCGCGCTAGCCACGCTGCGCGCAGCCTCCACCGCCACCTGACGGGCGGCGGCCAGCACGGCATCGCGGCTTCCGGCGATCGCCTTCTCGATATGGTCGAGGCGCGGCGCGATGTCGTCGAATTCGGGCAGCGGCTGCGAGGGCCGTGCGAGATGCGCGGAAAGCCCGGCGATCTGGTCCTCAAGGCTGCTGATGATCCCCGGCTCGATCGCCGGATGACGGGCGCTGTCCTCCAGCCGGTGCGCGATGTCCATCAGGCGCGCCTCGAGGGCATCCATGGAGGCACGGTCGTCGGCCTTGGCGCTGGCTGCGCCGCTTTCGAGCCGCTGCGCCAGTTCGGCGAAGCGCGAATCGATCGCATGAAGGACCTGTTCCGGCTCGACCGGGGCGGGCTGCTGGTCGAGACGGTCGGCGACCATCGCCAGCCGGCGCTCCAACTCGCGGAAGAGAAGCTGGCCTTGCTCCGCCGCATTCTCCTGACGGCGCTCCAGCATGGAAGAGAGATGTTCGAAGCGGTCTTCCAGATTGTTGAAGACGGCTTCCATATCGGGCGCCGGCGCATGGTCGAGCTTGGCCATGATGTCGCCGATCTGGTCTGTCAGGCGCTCGACCGTCGCCTCGGGCAGGTCGATGCGCCGGGCGAGGTCATCGACGCGGCTCGACAGGGTGACGATCTGGTCGAACAAGGCAGGGGTCGCCGCGCGGTCGGCGACCAGCTCGTCGATCTGGGTGGCGAGCGAGGTCATGCGCGCCTCGATCCGCTCGAACGGCTCGGGGTCGAAGCTGACCGGATGCGCGGCCAGCGAGGAGGCGACGATGGCACGCGAGATCTCGTCCAGCCGCGATTCGATGAGCGCGATCGCCTCCTGCGAGACGCCGCCATGGTGCTGCGCGATCTGCTCGACCGAGCCGGCCAGCACGCGCACCTTGTCCTCCAGCGAGCGGATGGCGCGCGAATCGGGCATGGTCGACAGCGTTTGCATCATCTTGGCGACCTGGTCGCTGATGGCGCGAAGCTCGTTCGCGCCGGCGCCGCGCTGCGTCACGCTGCTTTCCAGCGCGCTCCAGCGGCGGTCGAACTCGTCCCAGCGCCTGTCGACCGAACGGACGGTCTCCTCGCGGGCGACCTGGTCGAGCGCCTTGCGCAACTGTTCGAGCTCCAGCCGCAGGACATTGATCGAGCGGTCGTCGGTACGTTCGGTGAGCGAGCGCACGGCGTCGGAAAGGCGCTCGAACTCGGCGCCGAGCTCGCGCGGCTGCGCGTGCTGCACATTCGCCGCCAGCCGCTGGATCTCCTTGCGGACCTGCTCCATCTCGTTCTGAAGGCCGTTGCCCATCTGGGCGCGGATCTCCTCGCGCATGGCCTGCAGCTCCTGCGCGATGCGCGACACGCTGCTCAGGCTGTCCTCATGCATGCGCTGGCGCTGGGCGTCGCGGCTGATGGTCTCGATCGATTCGCGCAGCGGCCGCACGCGGGCGGCCTGCTCGAAGCGGCGCTCCCAGGTCTCGCCCGGCCGCCGGTCGAAGCCGGCTTCCGCCGGGCGTGCCTCGCGTCGCCATCCGCCTTCCGTGCCGCGGCCCTCCAGTCGGGCAAGCATGCGGTCGAGATCGTCGACCGTAGCAGTCGTGCGGCGCTTGCGGCCGGCATTGATCGTATCGAGAGGTGAACCGGTTCTGTTCATCGCCACGCCTGTTTGCAACCGGGCCGGCTTGCGCCGGCCGCCAATCTGGTCGTCGTGTCGCGGAGAGAGGTTCGATGGATCGGGCCGCCTGCCTTGGCGCGCCCCTGCCTCACTCAGTGACCGTGACCGACGAGAAACAGGAGCGCACGGGTGACCGACAGCGGCACCTTCTCTCCAACGTGGTAAACAAGCCGTTAACCAACCTTACCGAGATGCAAATAGTTGTGTGTGCGCAAGCGGTGGGTGCGGCCTTTTGAGCGTTGAAACAAATTCGCGCCTTGATTATATCCCTTACGTAAACGTCACAGGCGCAACGCTGCCGCGAATGCGCCTTTTCTACGATCAACCCTGCTTCGATATCATGCCCATCAGGTCGAAGCGGCGTCGCGCGGGCGCGGCGCGTTGTAAGGGCTAAGAAGAAAAATGATGAACATGAACACCGCTGCTGCCGCGCGGGCATCGGCCGATACGTCCGACGATCTTCCCGACAACCTGACCCGCATCGGCGACATGGCGCGTAAATACGGCGTCACGCTTCGCGCGCTGCGCTTCTACGAGGACAAGGGGCTGCTCAGCCCCATCCGCCAGGGCAGCACGCGCCTCTACACCCAGCGCGACCGCACCCGGCTGAAGCTGATCCTGCTCGGCCGCAAGGTCGGTTTCTCGCTGCGCGAGGTCAAGCAGATGATCGACCTCTACGACCCCAAGGGCACCAACGCGAAGCAGCTCAAGTTCACGCTGGAGAAGTCGGAGCGCCAGCTCGTCCGCCTGAACAAGCAGCGCGAGATGCTGGCCGAAGCGATCAACGATCTCCAGCAGCTCATCGGCGACGTAAAGGCCGAACTGTCGAGCCTCAAACCGGCCGGCTGAAGCGGTAGAGCCGGATTTTGCGAAGCTGAAGCCTTCCGCGGCGCTGATGCGCCGGGGAGGGCTTTGGCGCGTCGGTAGTTGGGAATGGGCATGGAGTGGATTAATTGATGGCGTCGCGGGTTTTGGAAATTTTTGCGACACGGACACAATCGGCTTAAAGGTCACCTCCGGGTGAGGTGTAGATCTATATGACAATTTCCAACGATGACGAGCTTGTCGCGCTGAAGGAAATCGGCCGGATCGTTGCCAACACATTGGAAACAATGGGGGCGGCAATCGAGCCCGGAATGACGACGGCGGAACTCGATCGGATCGGGCGGGAACTTCTGGAGAAGGCCGGGGCCACCCCGGCTCCGGAACTATGTTACGACTTTCCCGGCGCGACCTGTATCAGCGTGAACGAAGAGATTGCCCACGGCATTCCCGGAGAGCGCCGCCTCGCCGCCGGTGATCTGGTCAACATCGATGTTTCCGCCGAGAAGGGCGGCGTCTTTGCCGATACCGGAGCGTCCTTCGCCGTGCCGCCCGTCGCCAGGACCATCGACCGGCTTTGCCGGGATGGGCGGCGAGCCATGTGGGCCGGCATCAGGCAGGTAGGAGCAGATAAGCCATTGGCCGGAATCGGCCGTGCGATCGGGAAATTCGCTCGCAAGAACCGGTACACACTGGTTCAAAATCTGGCCAGCCACGGTGTTGGCCATTCTCTGCATGAACATCCGACGGAGATTGCGACCTGGCCGAACAGCTCGGAGCGCAGAAGAATGAATGAGGGTCTGGTGTTCACCGTAGAGCCGTTTCTCTCCATGGGAGCCAGATGGGCGACGGATTCCAGCGATCCGTGGACCTTGCTGAGCGAGCCTCGCGCGCCAACCGTTCAATATGAGCACACTGTCGTCGCCACGCGAAACGGACCGCTCGTCGTCACCCTGCCGGGATAAGTTGACGTGGAATTCCTGGAAGCCGCGACCCTTGGCAGGTTCGCCGGCTGCCAGCAGCATGAGCGTCAATTCGACCTGATCCCCTTGTCGAGCCCATCTTGCGGCTGACTACGGGCGCCGCATCGGGCTCGCAATCCTTCGCCTTTCTATCCCGCCTTTTCGTGAAGAAATCGCCGCGCCGGCAAGCGAATTGACGTTTACGCAAACGTCAAAATTTGTTACGCATCCCCTCGTCGATCGCTCCCGTCTGCGACTGGCGGCGATCCCGCACGATTTCTGGAGGATTTTCATGCCGATCTACAGGGCTCCGGTTCGGGACACGCTGTTCGTCCTCAACGAGGTGCTGGGCTATGAGCGCCACGCCAACCTGCCCGGTTTCGCGGATGCGCCTGCCGACGTGCTGGAGGCGATTCTCGCCGAGGGCGCGAAGCTCGCCGAGAACGTGCTGCATCCGCTCAACCGCGTGGGCGACGAGGAAGGATGCACCCGCCACGATGACGGCAGCGTGACCACGCCCAAGGGCTTCAAGGCGGCCTACGACCAGTATCGCGAGGGCGGCTGGACCGGCCTGTCCGTGCCGGCCGAATATGGCGGGCAGGGCCTGCCCTATGCGCTTCATTCGGCCATCGGCGAATATATGTCGTCGGCCAACATGGCGCTGATGATGTATCCCGGCCTCACCCAGGGCGCCATCGCTGCCATCCTCGCCCACGGCACCGACGCGCAGAAGCAGGCCTATCTGCCGAAGATGGTCGAGGGCGTGTGGACCGGCACCATGAACCTGACGGAGCCGCATTGCGGCACCGATCTCGGCCTGCTGCGCACCAAGGCGGTGCCGACGGGCAAGGGTTCCTATCTCATCTCTGGCCAGAAGATCTTCATCTCGGCCGGCGAGCACGACATGAGCGAGAACATCATCCATCTGGTGCTCGCCCGCATAGAGGGCGCGCCCGAGGGCACCAAGGGCATCTCGCTGTTCATCGTGCCGAAGTTCAGGCTCGATGCCGACGGCAATCCCGGCGAACGCAACGCCGTCTCCTGCGGCTCGATCGAGGAGAAGATGGGCATCCACGGCAACGCCACCTGCGTCATGAATTACGACGAGGCCGAGGGCTGGCTGATCGGCGCGGAGAATGGCGGCCTGCGCGCCATGTTCACCATGATGAACGAAGCCCGCCTCGGCGTGGGCCTTCAGGGCCTCTCGATGGGCGAGATCGCCTATCAGAACGCCGTCGCCTATGCGAAGGAGCGCATCCAGGGCCGCTCGCTGTCCGGCCCGAAGACGCCCGACAAGAAAGCCGACCCGATCATCGTGCACCCCGACATCCGCCGCGCGCTGATGGCGATGCGCGCCGTCAACGAGGGCGGCCGGGCGCTGGTGCTGTGGACGGCGCTCAACTCCGACCTCGCGCACCGTTCCGGCGACGAGAAGGAGCGCCAGGCGGCCGACGACCACATGGGGCTCATGACGCCGATCATCAAGGGTGTGCTGACGGACAAGGGTTTCGAGCACGCCGTCATGGCGCAACAGGTGTTCGGCGGCCACGGCTATATCGAAGAGCATGGCATGAGCCAGTTCGTCCGCGATGCCCGCATCGCCCAGATCTATGAGGGCGCGAACGGCATCCAGGCGCTCGACCTCGTCGGCCGCAAGCTCGCCATGAATGGCGGCCGCGCGGTGCAGGCTTTCTTCAAGGATGTGGGCGATTTCTGCGAGCAGAACCGCGCCGACGAGAAGATGGCGCCCTTCACCAAGGCGCTCAAGAAGGGGCTCAACGACCTTCAGGCGGCCACCATGTGGCTGATGCAGAACGCGATGCAGAGGCCGGACAATGCGGGCGCGGCCTCCACCGACTACATGCATCTCTTCGGCCTCGTGGCGCTGGGCTACATGTGGGGCCGCATGGTCAAGGCGGCACAGGAAAAGCTCGCCGCCGGGGCCGATGGCGACGCCGCCTTCTACGAGGCCAAGCTGGTGACCGGCCGCTACTTCATGGAGCGCCTCATGCCCGAGACGGCCGCCCATCTCGCCCGCATCTCGTCGGGCGCCGACACGATGATGGCGCTGGACGCCGAGGCGTTTTAGGGGCGAGTATCGAGGGCGATGTCTTCGGGAGGAAGCGAGCCATGACCCAACCCGTATCCGTGCTCGGCCTGCCCGCGCCCGAATGGGCGACCGAGGACGTCGCCATGTTTTACGACATGGCGACGCGCTTCCTCGAGGCCGAGGTCGCGCCGCGCTACGAGGAATTCGAGAAGGCGGAGATTTTCGACCGCGCGGTGTGGGAGAAAGCCGGCGAGAACGGGCTTCTTTGCGCCTCCATGCCCGAGGAATATGGCGGCGCGGGCGGCACTTTCGCCCATGAGAGCGCGCTGATCGAGGCGGTCAGTCATGTCGGCGTCGACGGCTTCGGCATCGCGCTGCACAATTCCATCGTCGCGCCCTACATCCTCCATTACGGCTCCGAGGAGCAGAAACGCAAATGGCTGCCGAGGATGGCGACCGGCGAGCTGATCGGCGCCATCGCCATGACCGAGCCGGGCGCCGGCTCCGACCTGCAAGGCGTGAAGACGCGCGCCGAGAAGGATGGCAACCATTACCGCATCAACGGCTCGAAAACCTTCATCACCAACGGGCAGCTCGCCAATCTCATCATTGTCGTGACCAAGACCGACCCGTCGCAGGGCGCCAAGGGCACGTCGCTGATCGTGGTGGAGACGGACGAGGTGCAGGGTTTTCAGCGCGGCCGCAACCTCGACAAGGTGGGGCTGAAATCCAACGACACGTCCGAGCTCTTCTTCAACGACGTACGCGTGCCCACCGCCAACCTGCTCGGCTCGGAGGAAGGGCAGGGTTTTGCCCAGCTCATGCAGCAACTGCCGCAGGAGCGCTTGCAGATCGGTGCGACGGCGGTCGCCATGTGCGAGCGGGCGCTGGCGCTGACCATCGACTACGTCAAGGAGCGCAAGGCCTTCGGCAAGGCGGTGATGGAATTCCAGAACACGCAGTTCAGGCTGGCGGAACTCAAGACCGAGATCACCGTCGGCCGTGTCTTCTACAATGACTGCGTGGCGCGCCACATCGCCGGCGGGCTCGATCCGGTCACGGCCTCGATGGCGAAGTACTGGCTCTCCGACCTTCAGGGCAGGGTGGTGGACCAGTGCCTCCAGCTCTTCGGCGGCTACGGCTACATGAACGAATATCCGATTGCGCGCATGTTCCGCGACGCGCGCGTGCAGCGCATCTATGGCGGCACCAACGAGATCATGAAATTGCTGATCGCGCGTTCGCTCTGACAGCGGAACCGGCCGGCAAAGCAAGGGAGAAACGAAATGGCAGACGCATATGTCTACGACGCGGTGCGCACGCCGCGCGGACGCGGCAAGAAGGACGGCTCGCTGCACGAGGTGCCGGCGGTGCGCCTCGGCGCCAAGGTGCTCGAGGCGATCCGCGACCGCAACGGCCTCGACACCACCCAGGTGGACGACATCATCTATGGCTGCGTCGATCCGGTCGGCGAGGCCGGTTCCGTCATTCCGCGTTCCTCCGCCTTCGAAGCCGGCTACGACAACAAGGCGCCCGGCATCCAGATCTCGCGGTTCTGCGCCTCCGGCCTCGACGCGATCAATCTCGGCGCAGCCAAGATCGCCGGCGGGCTGGACGACATCGTGATCGCCGGCGGCGTGGAATCGATGAGCCGCGTCGGCATGGGCATGTCGGGCGGCTCGTGGTTCATGGACCCCTCGGTCGGCCTGCCGGGCTGGTTCGTGCCGCAGGGCGTCTCCGCCGACCTGATCGCCACCAAATACGGCTTCTCCCGCGACGATGTGGATGCCTATGCGGTGGAGAGCCAGAAGCGCGCGGCGAAGTCGTGGGAAAAGGGCTGGTTCAAGAAGTCCGTCGTGCCGGTGAAGGACCAGAACGGCCTCACCATCCTCGACCATGACGAGCACATGCGCCCGCAGACCGACATGCAGTCGCTGGCCTCGCTCAATCCGTCCTTCGTCATGCCCGGCGAGATGGGCGGCTTCGACGCGGTGGCGGTGCAGCGCTATCCCGAGGTCGAGGCGGTGAACCATGTCCATCACGCCGGCAATTCAAGCGGCATCGTGGATGGCGCGGCTGCCGTGCTGCTGGGCTCGAAGAAGGCCGGCAAGGCGATGGGCCTGAAGCCGCGGGCGCGCATCCACTCCTTCACCAATATCGGCTCCGAGCCGGCCATCATGCTGACCGGCCCGGTGGACGTGACGGAGAAGCTGCTGAAGAAAGCGAAGATGACCCTGAAGGACATCGACCTCTTCGAGCTCAACGAGGCCTTCGCCTCGGTCGTGCTGCGCTACATGCAGGCCTTCGACATTCCGCACGACAAGATCAACGTCAATGGCGGCGCCATCGCCATGGGCCATCCGCTTGGCGCGACGGGCGCGATGATATTCGGCACGGTGCTGGACGAACTGGAGCGGCGCGACCTGAACACCGCGCTGGTAACGCTGTGCATCGGCGCCGGCATGGGCACCGCGACGATCATCGAGCGGGTCTAGCGCCCTTTTCTTCTCCCCGCCGGGGAGAAGGTGGCCCGAAGGGCCGGATGAGGGGCCGCCCCTCACCTGCCTGCCGGCATCCTCTCCCCGCAAGCGGGCGAGGAAAGCAGTTTCCCCGTCGCGATCATCCGCCGACGCAACCGGATTTCAAGGAGGAATCACTCCAATGGCCAAGTACACCAACTTCACCGTCGAGACCGACGCCGACGGCATTGCCCTCGTGACATGGGACATGCCCGACCGCTCCATGAACGTCTTCACCGAGGAGGTGATCGAGGAACTGGACAGGATCGTCGATCAGGTCGTCGGCGACGAGGCGGTCAAGGGCGTGGTCTTCACCTCGGGCAAGGACAGTTTTTCGGGCGGCGCGGACCTCACCATGCTCAAGCGCATGACGGTCGAGTTCGCCAGGCTGGAGGCGAAGGACCACGGCAAGGCGGTGAAGTTCCTGTTCGACAATGCCGGCCGCATGAGCTGGCTCTACCGCAAGATCGAGACCTGCGGAAAGCCGTGGGTTACCGCCATCAACGGCACCTGCATGGGCGGCGCGTTCGAGCTGTCGCTGGCCTGCCACGGCCGCGTGGCCGCCGACAGCGACAAGGTGAAGATGGCGCTGCCGGAGGTGAAGGTCGGCATCTTCCCCGGCGCCGGCGGCACGCAGCGCATCCCGCGCCTCACCGACACGCAGAGCGCGCTCCAGATGCTCACCTCGGGCCAGAACCTTTCGCCCAAGAAGGCGAAGGGCATGAACCTGATCCACGAGATCGCCGCGCCCGACAAGCTGATCGAGACCGCCAAGGGCATGATCAGGAACGGGCTCAAGCCCGTGCAGCCCTGGGACGAGAAGGGCTTCAAGCTGCCCGGCGGCCCGGTCTATTCGGCGGCGGGCGCGAATCTCTGGCCGCCGGCCATCGCCATCCTGCGCCGCGAGACCTACGGCAATTATCCGGGCGCCATCGCCATCCTGAAATGCGTCTATGAGGGCCTGCTGGTTCCCATCGAGACCGGCCTGCGCATCGAGCAGCGCTACTTCACCGAGATCCTCCAGAGCACGGAAGCGGCGATGATGATCCGCTCGCTCTTCGTCTCGCTGCAGGAGCTCAACAAGGGCGCGCGCCGCCCGGCCGGCATCCCGGAGACGAAGTTCGGCAAGATCGGCGTGCTCGGCGCCGGCTTCATGGGCGCCGGCATCGCTTATGTCACGGCGCAGGCCGGCATCCCGGTCGTGCTGATCGACCGCGACACGGCCTCGGCCGAGAAGGGCAAGGCCCATTCGGCCAACCTCATGGACGCGGCGATCAAGAAGGGCCGCGCCACCGAGGAGCAGAAGGAAAAGCTGCTCTCGCTCATCACCGCGACCGACGATTATGCTGAGCTCAAGGGCTGCGACCTCGTCGTTGAGGCCGTGTTCGAGGATTCGGAAGTGAAGAAGGGCGTCACGGAGAAGGCGGAAGCCGTCATCGGCAAGGGGGCGATCTTCGCCTCCAACACGTCCACCATCCCGATCAGCTCGCTGGCGAAGAACTCGGCGCGGCCGGCGGACTTCATCGGCATCCATTTCTTCTCGCCGGTGGACCGCATGATGCTGGTGGAGATCATCCTCGGCAAGAAGACCGAGGACAAGGCGCTGGCCGTCGCGATGGACTATGTCCGCGCGATCAAGAAGACGCCGATCGTCGTCAACGACACGCGCGGCTTCTACGTCAACCGCTGCGTGCTGAAATATATGGCCGAAGCCTTCCAGATGCTCATTGAGGGCGTGCCCGCGCCGATGATCGAGAACGTCGCGCGCGCGGCCGGCATGCCAGTCGGTCCGCTGGCGCTCACCGACGAGACGGCGCTGGACCTCGCCCAGAAGATCATGAAGCAGACCATCCGCGACCTTGGCGAGAAGGCTGTCGACCCGGAGCAGTTCAAGCTCATCAACACGATGGTCGACACCCATGGCCGCCACGGCCGCAAGAACGGCAAGGGTTTTTACGATTATCCCGAGAAGCCGGCCAAGAAGCATCTGTGGCCCGGCTTGAAGGACCTTTATCCGCAGCAGGACCCCGACGGGATCGACACGGAGGAGCTGAAGCAGCGCTTCCTCGTCACCATCGCGCTGGAGGCGGCGCGGGTGATGGAGGAGGGCATCGTCACCGATCCGCGCGAGGCCGATGTCGGCTCCATCCTCGCCTTCGGCTTCGCCCCCTTCACCGGCGGCGCGCTCTCCTACATCGACGGCATGGGGGTGCAGAACTTCCTCGACCTGGCGAAGCGCCTGCAGAAGAAGTACGGGCCGCAATTCAGGGCGCCGAAGCTGCTCGTCGACATGGCGGCGAAGAAGCAGACCTTCTACGACCGCTTCAATCCCTACAAGGGCCAGAAAGCGGCGTAAGCGGCAGGCAGGTGAGGGGCAGCGACGCCCCTCATCCGGTCCTTCGGACCACCTTCTCCCCGCTCGCGGGGAGAAGGAACCACGGAGCCATCACATGTATGTCTGGGGACGTTTCCTGCGCACCGCGCTCACCACGCGCTCGCGCGGCTCCTATCGCCTCGGCGAGGAAAGCACGCTCTCCTTCCGCTGCCTTCCCACCGACATCGACGGCAACCTGCATCTCAACAATGCGCGCTACATGATGCTGGCCGATATGGGCCGCATCGACATCTTCATCCGCTCCGGCTTCTGGGACCTGTGCAGGCGCAACGGCTGGGCACCGATGATGGGCGGGCTGCAGGCCGTCTATGTGCGCGAGATACGCCTGTGGCAGCGCTTCCATGTCGTCTCCAGCCTGGAGACCTGGCAGGACCGCCAGATGATCGGCGCGCACCGCTTCCTGCACATGGACGGCACGGTCGCGGCGGCGATGCTGACGACGGCCGGCATCTACGACCGCGCCAACCGGACATTCGTGCGTGCCGACGAGGTGGCCCGCCGTCTCGGCTATGAGGGCGAGCCGCGGCCGCCGACGGCGGAGGAGGCGGCTTTCATGGCATCCCATGAGCGGTTGAGAGGGTTGGCGAGAGGTCGCCTTCAGGCCGGATCAGCGCGCCACGGTGACGCTGCATGACGCGCCCGAAACCACCGCTTCCGAGACCGAGCCGAGCAGCAGCCGGCCGATGAAGGGCGCATTGCCGGTGCCCACGACGATATGGCCGGCATCCGTCTCGCGCGCGAAGCGCAGGATCGCGGCGGCGACGTCCTTCTCCTCGACCAGAGCGCGGTGCACGTCGCGCACGCCATGCGTCTCGGCGTAGCGCCGGGCGATATCGAGGATGTCGCGCGCTTCGTCCTCGCTCAACGCCTTGATCGGCGGGTAGCCGCTCGCCGGACGCGTCTGGTTGACGAGGAGGAAGCCCAGCGGCCGGCCGAGCCCTCTGGCCAGTTCCACGGAGAACTCCACCGCCCGTCGCGCATGGGCGCTGTCATTGACGCAGCACAGGATGGCATCGGCCATGTCGCTCTCCCTTGAAACGCCCCGACTGTGGGTGTGATAGAAAGCAAGCCGGCGCCGATCAAGCCTCCGCTGCCTGCACTTGCCGGAATGGCAGGCCGGCACGCTGGGACATTTTCCTCCGCATGCAAGACGGATAGGCTGCGCCATCTTCGGGAGGACCGCATGCCTGCAATCGACTACTACATCTTCGCCGCGTCGCCCTTCGGCTATATCGGCCACGCGCTTTTCCACGACATTGCCGCGCGTCACGGCCTGACCATCAATTACAAGCCCATCGACATCATGAGCGTCTGGGCGAATTCCGGCTCGGTGCCGGTGGGCCAGCGCACGCCGCTGCGCCAGCGCTACCGCCGCATCGAATTGCAGCGGCTGGCGGAATTTCGCGGCGTGCCGCTGAACGTCGACCCGAAATATTTCCCGGTCGATCCGCGCCTGGCCGATCTCTGCACCATCGTGCTCGTCGGCCGCGGGCTGGACCCGAAGGACTTCCTCTGGCGCGTGCAGCGCTGCGTCTGGGCGACCGACGACAACCTGTCCGACCCGGAGACGGTGGCGCGCTACCTCAGCGAGACCGGGCATGACGCCGGATCGGTGATGGAAGAGGCGCGCGGCGAAGCGGCCGCAGCCGTCCTTGCACGCAACACCGCCGATGCGATCGCGGCCGACGCCGTCGGCGCGCCGGTCTATGTCTACAAGGGCGAGCCGTTCTGGGGGCAGGACCGGCTTGAGCATCTGGAGCACATGATCGTGACCGGGCGCGCGCCCTACAAGGCGTGAGGAACGCGCTACCGCCGCCAAGCCCGTTCTGGACATCGCCTGCCGGAGCACCTACACATAAAAGGTATTTTTTCCTGCAAGCGGGAGGCGATCCCATGCTTTCGCACGAACAGGTCTGGGCTGCGATCGACGCGCTTGCGGCACGGCATTCGCTTTCGGCATCCGGGCTGGCCAAGCGGGCGGGGCTGGACTCCACGGCCTTCAACAAGTCTAAGCGCAGCTCCGCCGACGGACGGCCGCGCTGGCCGTCCACCGAATCGCTCGCCAAGATCATGGATGCGACCGGATCGACGCTTGACGACCTCGTGGCCGTGCTGCGCCGGGGGCAACACGGCAAGGATGCGGCGCGCGGCTTCGTGCCGTCGACGGTGCCGCTGCTCGGCTTCGCGCAGGCCGGCGACGGCGGGTTCTTCGACGATGCGGGCTTTCCCGTCGGGCAGGGCTGGGACGTTGTGGACCTGCCGGCCGCCGCGCCCGAGGGCGCCTACGCGCTGAAGGTGCAGGGCGACTCCATGCTGCCGCTCTACCGCGACGGCGACGTGCTGATCGTGCAGCCGGGCGCTGCAACCCGGCGCGGCGACCGCGTGGTGGTGCGCACGGTCGAGGGCGAGGTGCTGGCCAAGGTGCTGGCGCGGCGAACCGCGCGCCTCATCGAGCTTCACTCGCTCAATCCGGAGCATCCGGACCGCAGCTTCGCGGTGTCGGAGGTCGAGTGGGTCGCCCGCATCCTGTGGGCGAGCCAGTAGCGTGCCGCTGCGCCGGATCGTGCTCCCGGCAGGCGGTGTCGCCGGCGCCGCCCTGCTGCTGATCGCCTATGCCGGCGTGGAAACAGCGCGCAGCCCGCAGGCGAGCGCGCCGCAGGAGCTGCCGGCGGTGTTGCCAGCCCCGCCATCCATTGTCCCCGACGGCGGCGGGCAGCCTGCGCAACCGCCGCCAGCTTCCCAGCCGGGACATCGCGCCGTCGCGCCCGGGATCGTGGCGCCGCCGCAGATCGACATGACATTGGAGCGTGCCGAGCCGCGCGCGCCGCTCGGCGAGATCGGCGGGCCGGTCGTGCGCCGCCGCGACCCGGTGACGTTGCTCTATCGGCCGGTCGCGGAATCGGCGGGCCGCATCCGCGCCGGCGATATCGTCGTCACGCTGGCCGGGATCGAGCCCGTCGCGCCGGACGAGACCTGCCGCGACGATGCGGGGAAGTCGTGGAACTGTGGCATCCGCGCCCGTGCCGCCCTGCGCGCCTTCCTGCGCGGTCGCGCTATCGCCTGCGACCTGCCGCCCGACATGGCGGTGAAGGAAGTGACGGCGACGTGCCGGATCGGCAAGCAGGATATTGCGCAGTGGCTTGCCGGTGCAGGCTGGGCGCGGGCTACCGCGGAGCCCTATGCGCAAGCCGCCGACGAAGCCCGGCGTGCCGGGCGCGGGATGTTCGGCAGGGCGCCGGATGCGGGGGCTGCTGGCGGGTAGGTGCGTCCTTCGAGGCTCGCTGCGCTCGCACCTCAGGATGAGGGAGGTGGGGTGATCGAGCCAGCGATGTAGGGGGCCGATCAACCGACGTCCCTCATCCTGAGGTGCGAGCCCGCATGACGATAACTGTTTGGCGCATGTCCTTCGAGGGCGAGCCTCGAAGGACGCACCGCCTATCTACGCCGCCAGTTCGCCCCGCAGCGCCGTTTCGATGAGCGCGCGCGTGTTCCCGATGCCGTAGAGTGCGGCGAAGGAGCCGAAGCGGGGGCCGCGTTCCTGTCCGAGCAGCACCTGATAGATCATCTGGAAGAAGGCGACCGACACGCCGGGTCCACCGTCCGGGCTCTTCTTCGTATGGTCCTGATAGCGCTCGATTGCGCGCGCCACGTCGAGCGCTGCGTTCTGGATCGCCTCGCCATCCGCCTGTGCCGGCAGCGTTGCGAGATGGGCGGACAGCGCGGCGAGCGCCTCCCGCTCGATCATGTCGGGCGCGCGGAACACTTTCGTCGGCTTCACGAAATCGTCGAAATAGCGGATCGCGAAGCCGACCAGGCGGTCGAGTTCGGGGTGTGTCTGCGGCGTCGTTCCGGGCGCATGACGCGAGATGAAGCCCCACAGCACCGCCTTGTCATGCGCGTTGGAGGCGCTGACGAGGTTGAGCAGCAGCGCGAAGCTGACGGGCAGCGCGATCGCCGGCGGATTGCCGTTGTGGATATGCCAGACCGGATTGCCGAGGCGTTCCTTCCAGTCCTGCTTCGGATAGGCGGCGAGGAACTGATAATATTCGTCCACCGCGCGCGGGATCACGTCGAAATAGAGCTTCTTGGCCGTGCGCGGCTTCTGGAACATGTAGAGCGCGAGGCTTTCCGTCGGCGCATAGGTCAGCCACTCGTCGATGGTCAGCCCGTTGCCCTTCGACTTGGAGATCTTCTGGCCGTTCTCGTCCAGGAACAGTTCGTAGACGAAATGCTCCGGCGGCGTGCCGCCAAGTGCGGCGCATATGCGGTCGTAGACCCCCATGTTCGGCCCGTGGTCCTTGCCGAACATCTCGAAATCAACGCCGAGCGCTGCCCAGCGCGCGCCGAAATCGGGCTTCCACTGCAGCTTGACCTTGCCGCCGGTGACGGGAAGCGTCAGTTCCTCGCCGTCCTCGTCGTCGAAGGTGATCGTGCCGGCCGCGGCATCGACCTTCTTCATCGGCACGTAGAGGACGCGCCCCGTCTTGGGCGAGATGGGCAGGAACGGGCTGTAGGTCGCGCGGCGCTCCTCGCCCAGCGTCGGCAGCATGATGTCCATGATGGCGTCGTAGCGCTCCGCGACCCGCTTCAGGATCGCGTCGAAGCGGCCGGACTTGTAATAGTCGGTCGCGCTGGCGAAGTCGTAGTCGAAGCCGAACGTGTCGAGGAAGCGCCGCAGCATCGCATTGTTGTGTTGGCCGAAGCTGGCGAACTCGTTGGTCCACGGGTCGGGCACCGAAGTCAGCGGCTTGTGCAGAAAGGGTTCGAGGAAGGCGCGATCCGGCACGTTGTCGGGAATCTTGCGCATGCCGTCCATGTCGTCGGAGAAGCAGAGCAGGCGCGTCGGCACCTTGTCGTCGGTGAGCACGCGGAAGGCGTGGCGCACCATCGTCGTGCGCGCCACCTCGCCGAAGGTGCCGATATGCGGCAGGCCCGAGGGGCCGTAGCCGGTCTCGAACAGGATTTCTTTCGGCCACGCCTTGCCCTCGTAGCGCTTGATGATCTTGCGCGCTTCCTCGAACGGCCAGGCGCGGCTCTCGGCCGCGGCGGCGCGCATTTCGGGGTTGGTGTCCACGGGCTGCAGACGTGTCTCGGTCATCTGTCGAGATCCTGCTCGGCAAGGAGGCGGTCGTGGCCTTGGCCACAGGTTGCGGGCCTTGCTCTAAGCGCCATGCCGCACAGCGTCAATGTTTCACCCGGCTCCGTTGCGTGTATCCGGCGCCCGGCCTAACGTTCCTCGCAACAAAAGGGAGAACCGACATGAAGAAGCCCACCGTGCAGGAAGCCCTGGTCCATCTCATGGTCATCATCTCGGCCTCGGACCGCGAGATGGCCGACCCGGAACTTTCGGGCATCGGTGCGCTGGCGCGCACGCTTCCTGTCTTCGCCGGCTTCGAGCCGCATCGCCTGCTGGCCGTGGCGCAGGAGACGCAGCAATGGCTGCAGCGGGAGAACGGCCTGTCGGAAATCCTCGACGCCGTGCGCGACACCGTTCCGGGCGAGCTGCACCCGACCGCCTATCTCATCGCCGTCGAGGTCGCCGTCGTCGATCTGCATGTCGATCCCGCCGAGGTGCGGCTGCTGCACATATTGCGCGAGCGGCTGGATCTCGACCGCGCGACCGTGGAGGCGATCGAGCAGGTCGTCAGGCTGCGCTACCGCACGGCGCATGTGCATCACTGAACGGCTCCTTCCCATATCCGGCCATTCGAGATCAGGCGGCTTTGGCGCCCGCGCGCTTGATGGATATATGGCTCCCTGATATCGTTCTCTGAACGTTTGACATCAGGGCCCGCCGCATGAACCTCAACTACACCGAGGAACAGATCCTGCTGAAGGAAGCCGCCGACCGCTTCCTCAAGGACCGGTACGGTTCCGGGCAGCGGCGAAAGTCCGTCGCCTCGGCGGCTGCATGCGACGGCGCCGTCTGGGCGGGTTTCGCGGAGCAGGGCTGGCTGGCGCTGCCCTTCCCGGAGGAGGACGGCGGCCTCGGCGGCGGCGCGGTGGATGTCGGCCTGCTGATGGAGGCGATCGGCCGCGCGCAGGTCGTGGAGCCCTATGTTGCGGCGGTCGTGCTGGCCGGCGGCCTTGTCGAGCGGCTTGCCGACGAAGCGCAGAAACGCGACCTGCTCGCGCCCCTGATCGCGGGAACGCGCCGCCTTGCACTGGCGCATATGGAGCCTGAAAGCGGAAACGACCTCGCGCGGATTACGGCCGTGGCGCGGCGCGGGCGGGACGGCTTCGTCCTTTCCGGCCGCAAGAGCCTCGTGCTCGGCGGGCCGGCGGCCGACATTTTGCTCGTCTCGGCGAGGCTGGACGAGACGATCCGCCTGTTCGCCGTACCTGCCGGTGCGTCGGGTCTCACCGCGACCGCCGTTCGTCTTGTCGACGGCAGCATGGCCAGCGATCTGGTCCTGTCGGATATCCATGTTCCCGCCGTCGCCCTGCTGGGTGACGGCGACGCGCTGGCGGAGATCGAAGCGGCCTATGACCGGGCCACCGCCGCGCTCTGCGCCGAGGCCGTCGGCGCGATGGATGCCCTGCTCGACGCCACCGTCTCCTACACGAAGGAGCGGGTGCAGTTCGGCAAGCCGCTGGCGAGCTTTCAGGCGTTGCAGCACCGCATGGCGGAAATGGCGGTGAAATGCCAGGAGGCGCGCGCCAGCGCGCTTCTGGCGATGCTCAGCGCCGATGCGCCGCGGCCGGCGCGCATACGCGGCGTGTCCGGCGCCAAGGCCAGGATCGGCAAGGCCGCGCGGCATGTGGCGCAGGAGGCGATCCAGCTTCACGGCGCGATGGGCTTTTCGGAGGAGATGCCCGTCGGCACATGGTTCAGGCGGCTCTATGCTTTCGAGAACCAGTTCGGTTCGACCGCCGAGCATCTGGCGCGCTACGGCGCCGTCATCCGCGATCCCGAAACGCTGGCAGGCAGCCTGCTGCGGGCGCCGGAGGCGTCCGGACAATCCGCGGGACACGGGATGAACCTTCTGCTTGCGCCCGGGGAGATCGCGTTCCGCGACGAGGTGCGCGCTTTTCTCGACGCCGCGCTGGACGACGGGTTGAAGCGCGCCGAGCGGCTCAATCCGAGCTTCCTCGCCGATCCCCGCATCGGCCTGAAGTGGCAGGCCAGACTTGCCGAGAAGGGCTGGGTCGCGCCCTCATGGCCGAAGGAGCATGGCGGCACGGGCTGGACGCTGACGCAGCGCTACATCTTCGACCAGGAATGCGAGCGCGCCGGCGAGCCGCATTTCCGCGGCGCCAGCATTAAGATGATCGCGCCGGTCCTCATGCGCTACGGCAGCGAGGCGCAGAAGAGTTTCTACCTGCCACGCATCCTCTCCGGCGAGGACCTCTGGGCGCAGGGCTATTCGGAGCCCGGCGCCGGCTCCGACCTCGCCTCCTTGCGGATGAAGGCGGTGCGCGACGGCGATTCCTACATCCTCAACGGCAGTAAGATCTGGTCGACCCATGCGCATCATTCCACGCGCATGTTCGCGCTGGTGCGGACCGACGACAGCGGCAGGAAGCAGGAGGGCATCAGCTTCGTCCTGATCGACCTGTCGCTGCCCGGCATCACCATCGAACCGATCATCTCCATCGACGGCAGCCACGAATTCAACCAGACCTTTTTCGACAATGTGCGCATCCCGGTCTCGGAGCGCGTCGGCGCGGAAGGGCAGGGCTGGGAGATCGCCAAATACCTGCTCGAATTCGAGCGCGGCGGGGCCTTTGCCGGCGGCGTGCTGCGGGCCATGCATTCGCGCCTGCTGCGGCTGGCTTCCGCGCCGTTGCCGGATGGGCGGCGCATGGCGGACGATCCGCTGTTTGCGGCGCGTTTCGCGGAGATCGCGACCGATATCGATGCCAACGACATGCTCGAGCTGACGGCGATGTCGAAGGTTCAGGGCGGCGGCAATCCGGGTTCCGTGCCGTCCTCGACCATGAAGATCGAGCGCAGCCGCATCCGCCAGTTGATCGCGGAGCTCGCCGCCGCGATCCTCGGGCCGGATGCCCTGCGATGGGAGGAGCACCGGCCGCTGCACGAATTGCCGGCAAGGGACGCGATCGCGGAGGACCGCATGGCCGCCTCGGCGATCTATTTCAACTCCCGGTCGCAAAGCATCTTCGGCGGCAGCAACGAGATTCAACTGGAGATCATCGCCCGCGCGCTGCTGGGATAGGACGCCGCCTGCATGACGCCGGGCGGATTTCGGCGAAAGTGCGAAGCGGTTTTCGTGTCCGCAATTGCATAGAGCGGCAAGATAGGGCATTCCCGCGTTTTGAGGGAGCCGAAGCGTTTCCGGCCTGCCCGGAGGCTCGAAACGCCGGCCGCTCGTCATTCGCCAGGACGGGCGAGTTCGGACGTCATATCAAGGTTGGGTCATGGACACAGAGTCAAAATTCACCGGCATCGCGATCGACTTGCACACGTCGCCCGTTCCGGACGCGGACCGGGCCAGCATGCTGGAAGCTCCCGGCTTCGGCAAGGTCTTCACCGATCACATGGTGCTGGGCAGGTGGACGCCGGACAAGGGCTGGCACGACCTGAGGGTCACGCCGCGCCGGCCGCTGTCCATCGATCCGGCCAGCGCGGTGCTGCATTATGCGCAGGAAGTCTTCGAGGGCATGAAGGCCTACAGGGCGGCCGACGGCCGCATCCTGCTGTTCCGCCCCGAGGAAAACGCCCGCCGCTTCGCGCAGTCGGCGATCCGCATGGCGATGCCGCCCCTTCCGGAGGACGTGTTCGTCAAGGCGGTGGAAGAGTTGGTGCGGATCGACAACGCCTGGATTCCTTCGGGCGACGGCAGCCTCTACATCCGGCCCTTCATGTTCGCCGCCGAGGCTTTCCTCGGCGTGCGGCCGGCGCAGGACTATCTGTTCTGCATCATCGCCTCGCCGGTGGGCGCCTATTTCAAGGGCGGCAGCAAGGCCGTGACCGTCTGGGTGGAGACCGGATATACGCGCGCCGCCAATGGCGGCACGGGCGCTGCCAAGTGCGGCGGCAACTATGCGGCCAGCCTCGTGGCGCAGGCGATCGCCTCGCAGCACGACTGCGACCAGGTCGTCTTCCTCGACGCCGCCGAACATCGCTGGATCGAGGAACTCGGCGGCATGAACGTGTTCTTCGTCATGGAGGACGGCACGATGGTCACCCCGCCGCTCGGCGGCACCATCCTGCCCGGCATCACGCGCGCCTCCGTCATCGCGCTCGCCGAAAGCAAGGGCCTGCGCGTCGAGCAGCGGCCCTATTCCTTCGAAGAATGGCAGGCGGATGCCGCCGGCGGCAAGCTGCGGGAAGCCTTTGCATGTGGTACCGCCGCGGTTCTCGCCGGCATCGGCAAGGTGCGCCACGGGGCGGGCGAGTTCCTGATCGGAGACGGACAGACCGGCAAGCTGACCACCGAGCTGCGCAACGAGCTGGTGAACATCCAGCAGGGCGCGTCCAACGACCAGCACGGATGGGTGTACACCGTCAAGGTGTGAGGCGGTCGTCTTCAGGCCCTGACGTCGCCCGTCCTGCGCGCGTGTGTTTGCCTTGGCTGTCCCGGCTTGCCGGGATCGTCATCGATCGCGCCGAGGCGCGCCGACAGCCGGCCGGCGGCATCGAGCAAGGCATTGATCGTCGCCTTGCGGCGCGGGCCGGTCAGCTGCTTGTCTGATCCGAGCACGGTCATCGCGGCGGCGATGCGTCCGCTATAGTCGAGGACGGGCGCCGAGACGGCCGCGAAATTGGCATTGATGCTGTTGGTGGTCATGGCGAAGCCCTGCGCCCGCACGGCCTTCACGGTCCTGTCGATGTCCTCGGCGGTGAGGGGCCGTCCGGCATTGTCGCGCGCTGCGGCAAGCTCGTCCGCGCGCGCGGCCGCCGTCTGGCTCTCGTCGAGCCAGGCCAGGAAGACCTGCCCGGTGGCGGAGGTGAGCGTGGGCAGGACATAGCCCAGGCGCACGGCGAGCGATCCCTGCCGCTCGCCGTCGAGCTTGGAGACGATGCCCGGCCCGCGGTCGCCCCACAATGAGAGATAGGTGGCGAAGCCGGTGGCGCCGCGCAGCGCGGAAAGCTCGTCGCGCGCCAGCTCCACGACATCGAGCTGCCGGATGGCGGACAGGCCGAGCTGGATCGCGAAAGGCCCGAGCCCGTAATGGCCGGTGACGGCGTCCTGATAGGCGACCTTCTCCTTGACGAAGCTGACAAGATAGAGATGCACCTTGCTCGCCGGCATGCCGGCGGCGGCGGCGATGTCGCGCAGCGGCAGGGGGCCGTTCGCGGCCTCCATGGCGCGGATGACCTGAAAGCCGACCTCGATCGACTGGATCCGGCGCTGCGTCGATTCCTCGGTTCCTTTTGCTTTTCGCACCGCCATGCCTCTGTTCCTCGCTTTCCGCGATAGTTACCTTGGAACATGATCCCGGTCGAGCATGTGCTATCCTGCCGACCGCGGCGGCCGGCCGATTCCCGCCGCAGGCAGGTTCGCCTTGTGCCGCGGTATGTTCTTGGCTACCTCGCAGGCAAGATATCGACAAGGATGGGCAGCGATGCACGATGATGCCAGCGAATGGAGGATGCTCCAGCCGCGCGCGATGTTTTACCTCAATCAGGCCAATCACGCCGTGCGCACCCGGCTGGAGGCCGCGCTGGCGCCCCTCCAGATGACCGCCATCCAGTACACGGTCCTGAGCGTCATCGGCAGCCGGGAGGGGCTTTCCTCCGCCGAGCTGTCGCGGCGGTTCTTCGTCACGCCGCAGACGATGAACGAGCTGATCGGCGGCCTGCAGCGGCGAAACCTCATCCTGCGCAAGGAAGACCCGGCCAACCGCCGCATCCTGCGCATGCGCCTGACCGCCGAGGGACGGCGCATGCTGCAAGCCTGCGACGCGGCGGCCGACGCGGTGGAGCGCGACGTGTTCAGCTTCCTGCCGGCGGAGAGCTATGCGCAGTTCCAGAGCCTCTGCCGCCTCGTCGCGCGCGAGCTGCGCCAGCGCGAGGAGGCGCAGAAAAGCGAATGATCATGCAGCTGCGCGTTCTTCGCGCGTGGATGAGAAGAAGCGGGAGAAACAGGAAATAATGGTGCTGCGAGAGAGGATTGAAATCGGCATCGATTAAGAAAAAACAATGACTTACGGAAAGTTTTGTAACATTGTGGCGACCGGAAAAATGTATCCCAGCTGCATGTAATATGGTCCCTCAACATCTATGTTTCGTGGCGAGCACTGATTCTTCTCAGAAGCCGACGCAAGGCAATCCTGTCGGTGAGGTTCGCGGTTATGTTCACACCCGCTATTTCCTACCAATTTCCAAGTGCCCAAAGCCGCGGCGCGTTGATGCGCTTCAGTCACCACCCGGCAGGAGGCGATCGAACCTACGCCGTAGCAGCCGACATCCGCCATAGCGCATAGTGGGTGAGCCGGAGTATCAAGATGCAACTTTCGGTTGGGTGCGGAAAGTTGTCATACAGCGAAAAATGTCAACCTGAACCCCCGAGAATGTCAACCTGAAGACCCAAATAGGCTCCGAGAAGTTTACCTTGAAGCCTTCAAACACCACAAAAACGGTATCTAGACACCGCAAACTTAACCAAAAGTTGTCCGTTGGTTGACAGTTCGGGCCGAAAATCGACTTTCTGGAAAACTGTCAACTTGAGCACCTGCTAATGGACCGAAATTACGATCGTCAGGGAAGCTCACTGCCAAGCACGAAACACCGAGAAGCACACCGACAGCAGACAGACGCGCGGACGCAGCCCTGAAGTAACCTCGAGCGAAACAGGCAACGTCATAGCCGGCAAGCTCAGAAACATATTCGGCGGCTTCTGGTACAGTGATCGCTTTCCTCCTGCCGGTGGGCTGTGCCGTCTGCGATCGAACACGAGGGGAAGCAAGACGAGCTGAACGATGTCGATCGTCCCGGTGGGAAAGGCTGCATCCCGGACCGTTGATTCACGCGCCGCGCGGTCCAGTGTACATCGCTCCTCCCGCCGCGTAGCCTCCTGTGAGTGCCCAATCCACATGACGCGGAGGGGAAGCGAAGTCCTAGAAGGAACGAGTGCAGCCTATGGGGATGCGTTTTGCGTCCAGAGAGAACCGGCGGTCCAAACCTCCTCTTTCTGCAGGGACGATACAGAGATGGCTGTCCGTAGCTCGGTGTCCGCTAAACTGGCAGCGGGTGAATGCGTATCAGCTTGATGTCGAGTTCGCCGGCAAGGCGCGAATGCGAGCCATAAGGTCCTTTGCGGTGTTATGGCTCCAGCGTCCACCTCGAGCAGAGGCAATACCAGCCTCGTTCAGCGCCTTGGCCAAGGCCGATGGCGACAGTTCCTCCCCTATCGGCAGCTTCGCTATCTCCGCCAGGACAAGATTGCGGGGCCTGTGAGCGCGCTCATACGCATCAGGACATGCTCGGCCAACGGCTCCAGCTCGAACCCGATCTTGCCCATCCATTGGGCCATCAGGGAGCGGCTGAGTTCAACCTGGACGCGGGCATATGGCTTCCTGCCGATAGGGCAGCAAGCCATCGGCATATTTGGACACCGCGATCTGGGCCAGCAGCGCCTCGGTAGGAATGCCGCCCTTGATGAGATGGGTCCCCGCATGGAAAGGATTGCCGACATCGATGATGATCATGTGGGCTGCGCAACGACGTACATCTGATCAACGTGGACGTGAGCTTGTAGTTGGACGTCGTGCCGGCGGAAGGCCGACAGATCGCTGCCCACCGTGGGGGTCAGATCCTGCAGAGCCGGCGAGGAGGGACTGTCACGTTCCAAGAACAATGCCTCTCGGTAGGCTGGTCGGGGCTCACCAGGCCAAGTATGCCTTAATTTCGCCATTTTGTGACCGTATACAGTCACGATACGACAGGAAGTTAAGGCGATGGCGAAATCTGCAGCGGAAAGAAAGCGGATATCCAGGGCGAAAGCCAAACGCGAAGGCATAATCTCTGCAAAGCCCGACAACGACACGTTCCGCACTCCCTTCTTCGAATTCTTCAATCAGCGAACGGAAGGGTTCTCAGACTGGGCCATGTACTTTGACATGGCCGGTTTGGAAGCCCCGGAAATTGAAGACGACAGCGACCCAAAGTCCCTGCTCGGCAACCTTGAGCAATACGACCCGTATAGAGGCTACAACCGCTCGATCGGTCGCGCGGAGATCATGCTGGCAGCGCTGCTGGATGCTGCTGGCGAGCTTGCCCGGATCATCAACGACTATAAGCGAAAGGAGGTCGCTGATCGAATGCGGGAAATCGAAGAGTCGAATCTCTCTGACGCTGACACGAGGAAGAAGGCGTTTTCCGAGATGATGAGATTCCAGAAGATGCTGGATCAGCTCGACAAGCAGGTCCGATGGTCATTTCCGCAATGGAAGGTGATCGGCGAATAGCAAAACAAGGACGGCGTACCCAAGGCCCCGCCGCAGCTGCAAACCTCGAACAATTAACGATGCGCCACCGGTCGAAATACTCCCACTGAATTCCCGAGCAGCCTTCGCCGCGATCGCACCGGAAGAGCGTTATAACTGAAGTGATAGAAATGGAGCCCAACTTGCCCCTCGACCTATACCCCTTCGGAAGTCATTCCCGTCTGATGCGCGACACAATGGTAATCAGTTTCACACCCGAAAATCTGCCGGGTTCAACCTAGTGTTAACAAGGAATATCGGAATGAATGTCGAAGTCGGGAAGAGCGGTATGTGGATTGACATGCCGGATGAGTTTTTCGCCAAGACTCGTTGCAAGACCATGCATGTAGATATTCGGTTTTTCTACGAGGCTCTTGCCAGCCTTTTGGAGGACGATGAGCTTTATGAGCAGGCAGCTATGGTTCGCGATGTCGTTGCATGTTATCCTAGTCGCGGAGATCCTATTAGGTTGGTCGATGATGATGGCACCACTATTGACGAGTATGGCAACTGGGGTCGGCTGTCTGAGGAAGCGAGGGCTAATCGTGGCAATCGCTACGCCACGATCGCAATTTTGGATCAGATTCGTAATACCCTCGAAATGATGAACGACACGGCTGAACACGCCGAGTTAATTAAGGAGGCTAAGCGCAACCTGACTGAAATGTTTTTTGAGTAGTCTGCTCTTGGAGGCCTGCCGCAAGCGGGCCTCCATAGGCTTTTCCTGAATTGCATCCTGGACGCAGTTCTTGTTCGGCAGGTGCTCATTTAGTCGAACCCCGCTTTCGATGATGCAGCCTGCTGCTACCATGCCTCGAAATGGACCTACACTGGTCTGTTGTTCATGGGCGCCATCTTGACGATATGTAATCCTAGGCTTACATTAGGCGACAGTTGTGCAAGGGCATCTCCGCCACGCCATGCGGCTCCATGACTTCTTCGCCGTCAAGGCAGCACCTGTCCACCTATCAGAATAAACAAAAGTCACTCATCCGCCTGTCACAAAGCGAACGCCGATATCCAGCTAGATAGGCGGCGTGCCTCTTCCAGATCCGGAATGCAAAGATACCGGCACTATCAGAACCTGACTCGGATACAGGACGAGTTAGATGAGCGAGCCGAGCGCGAACGGAGATGCAGCCCGGGAGGGTTGTCGTTACACCGGGGCAATAGAATAGTTGCTCGAAACGTCCCAAAGGATCGGGGCCATGTGAAAAGCTCAGCTACGAGCAAGCACAACCCCGAGGCACGTTCCGATTACAAATGAAGTCGGCCGTGTCGCTGAACGGCCTCGTCGTTCAAACCGTCATTGGTCGTAAGACCAGGAGTACGGCGCCTCATGCAGGTCAATGGTGACCGCCTGCCGGACTAGCAATCCAAGGCGCTTCATTTCGCTCGTTATACGCAGATTCTCCCTTGTTTCAGTGGATTTCTCTATCTGCTGGAACAGGGGGGAGTAACTCATTTCCGCAGAGGGAAAGGAAGAGGCAGTGATGAATGATGGCCGCTGGTCAGTCTTTCCAAGCTTGCGCTCCAGGCCATCGGCCAATCCCCGAGAGAATGTGGTTAAGAGCGCGCGGTGGATGGCGATGTCACCGGCGATCCTCACCGCACGGTGTGCAGCGCGGCAACTGTCTTGCGGCCACTGGCGGAGAAGGTGAAGGAAGATCGCCCAGTCGCCCCACAGCGCATCAAAGCGCGGCCGCCGGTTAAAATGCCAGAGATATCGAGCCAGTGTGCTCGGTTTCTTAACGCACTACGTCCAACCCGTCCTCCGGCCTGCTTGGAGAGTGGCGTCACGTCGTCGCGGCCGGGGAAGATCGGTGGCTTCCTGCCCGCCTCTTCGATGTAGCAGCGGACGACGACCTCCTCGTGGATCTCGACGATCTGTGCGGCACCGGTGGTGGGATGCTCGTCCATGCACCGACGTTGGTTCAAGCTGAACAAGGCAGCGCGTCTTCTCGGCGTTTCGCCGAATACGCTGAAGCAAAGAGTCCGCCTACTCCGCCGCCATCTGCGGCCGTGCGGTCTCGCGCATGGCCTTCGGCCAGATGCCCTGCTTGCCGGGATTGAGGATGCCGTTCGGGTCGAGCGTGTCCTTGAGCCTTGCCGTGACCTTGCCGAGCGCATTGTCGTTGAAGGAGAACACGTCGGCCACGGTGTCCATGAAGCCGACATGCGCGCGGTACTCGGAATAGCCGAGCGCCTCGCACTCCTCGATCATCTTCGGGAACATCTCGCGCAGATTGGCCATGTCCTCCTCCGAATCCCGGTCGAAGAATATCTGGTAGACATGGTTCATGCTGCGCGAGGCCATGTTGAAAGAGCCGTAATAGTCGAAGCCGTATTGGCGGCCATAGCGGCGCACGATCTCCACCTGCTTCATCGCGTCCTTGCCGGTGATCGGCGAGACCGGCGCGAAAGCCAGCGTGCCGCCGTTCTCGCCGCGCCACTTCACCGCCGAGAACGGCGTCAGGTTCGGGATGCCGCCGCGGTGGAGGTCGGTGACATGGATCGTGTCCTCGGCCACCTCCGCGCCCTCATATTTGCGCACGATGACCTCCGTGCCGGGCAGCGCTTCCAGCGCGCGCCTTGCCACGGCGAGCCGCGCCTCCACCACCTCGCGCGCACCATAGAGGCCGAAGTTCACGTTCCACCAGGCGACGTTGAAGCGCGGGATGATCTCCTTGTCGATCACCTCGTCGGGCACCGCACCGGCGCCCTTCCAGAGGTCCTTGCGCTGCGCGAGCTTGGAGACGATGTGCAGCGGGCTGCGGATCGTCAGCGTGCCCTCGATCGTGCCGTTGAGCTTGAGCGGGCGGATCGCGTCGACCAGCGCGACAAGCGTCTTCTCTTCCTTCACATGCGCCTCGACGGAGTAGAACACCTCCGGCCGGGGCATCATCCACAGGCCCATCTTGGTGACGATGCCGAGATTGGATTGCTGGAACAGGCCTTCGAGGTTCGGCCCGAAGCCGCCCTTGTAGAGGTTCCATGTATTGGCGTTGGTGATCGCGCCCATGCCGGTGCGGAAAAGCTCGCCCGTCGGCAGCACCACCTCCATGCCGCATTGCTGCGCCACATGGTCGCCATAGGCGGTGTAGCCGAAGCCGCGCTCCAGGCTGTTGCCGATCACCGAGCCCCAGCCAAGGCCGGGCACCGAGCACCACACCTTCTTGTTATGCTCGCGGACATATTGATAGAGGTCGAAGAAGCGCACGCCGGGCTCGACCAGCGCGTAGCACTGCTCGTCATTCACCTCCAGCACGCGGTTGAGCCGCGCCAGCTCGACCGTGACCGAACCGGAGACGCGCGGCGCCGCACCGCCATAGCCGAGGTTGCGGCCGGTCGAGATGACCCAGAGCGGAATCTTCTGCTCATTGGCGATGCGCACCACCGCCTGCACCTCCTCCACGCTGCCCGGCTGCACCACCGCGCCCGGCCGGTGCGCCTTGCCGCCGTCGAAGGAGAACGGGTCCTGATATTCGGCGAGCTTGTTGTCCGACGTGATGACGTGCTCGCTGCCCACTGCATCGGCAAAGGCGGCAACCGCACGCGAAAGCGCCCGATCGTCGGGCGACGGTATGTCGAGATAATGAGCCGTCATGGCAGTTCCTCCGCTCTCACATCCTCAAGCTTCGTTCCACGGACAGTCGCTGTCCTTCCAATGATGGAGGTGCCGCGCGGTCCATTTCCATTTGCCCTCCACCTTCCGAAAACCGTCGATTGAATGGCCGACTGCGACCACCTCTTTGGTGCCCTTTCCGGTGAGCCACTGTGTCACCGTCCAATAGGACCGTGCATCGTAGCCATCGGCGGTCGGGCTGAGGATCATGTTGTAGATGAGGTGCTGACGGCCCCTGAACGGCGCCGATGCCGCGAGCGTCCTCAAATATCCCACAGCGGCATCCCTGCCTTCATAGCGGTTACCCGATGTGTCGGTGATCACAGCATCGTCGGTGAAGATGAGGTCGAGATCGGCGATATTGTTGGTATCCAGCGCCCAGGCATAGCGGGCTACCAAAGCGTCAATCTCCAGCTTGTCGATTATAGACTGTTCAACGGCCTGCATGGTCGGTCCTCAATTCATGGTCGATGGAAGGAAAAGCGAGATCGCGGGGAACAACACCAGAATGGCCAGGCGAACCAGATCGGCCAGGATGAACGGCGCCGTACCCCGATAGATCATACCCAAAGACAGGTCCTGCGCCTGTGCCTTGATCACGAATACGTTCATGCCGATGGGCGGCATGGTTAGGCCGAGCGTCACGGTCATTACGAGAATGACGCCGAACCAGATCGGGTCAAATCCCAAGGCGACGATGGCCGGAAAGACGATCGGAACGGTGAGAAGGATCATCGCCAGCTCGTCCATCAAGGCGCCAAGCACCAGATAGACCAGCAAGATCAGCGCAAGCACCGTATAAGGCCCGACCGGTAGGCCGGTCAGGAATGAGGTCAGGTTCTGCGTCGTTTGCGTGACTGTCAGAAAGTAACCGAACAGGTAGGCACCAATGGCGATGGTGAAGATCGAGGCGGATATTCTGAGCGCTTCTACAAGCGCCATCATGGTTGCACTGAACATCAGCCGGCGCCTTGCGACGCCGATCACAAAGGCCCCTACCGCACCAATGGCAGCGGATTCCGTGATCGTGGCGAAACCCCAATAGATGCTGACGACCACGATGAGGAAAAGAAGCGCGGTCGCCCATATGCCTTGCAACGATTGCCAACGCTCTTCGCTGCTGGCCCTGGCCATGCGCGGAAAAGTCGTCGGGCTTACGCGGGCCATTATCTGAATGGTGATGATGTAGAGAACAATTGCCAGCATGCCGGGTAGCACGCCGGCCATGAAAAGCCTGCCGATGTCTTGGTCGGTAAGAATGCCGTAGAGAAGGAAGACCACCGACGGCGGGATCATGATGCCGAGCGTTCCGCCAGCCGCGATCACACCCGCTGACGGCCCAGGTGCGTAGCCGCTGCGCCTCATTTCAGGCAATGCTATGGTGGTCATCGTGGCAGTTGTCGCAATCGCCGATCCGTTGATCGCGGAGAACCCGCCGCAGGCGACGATCGTCGAGAGCGCCAAACCGCCTTGCAGATGACCGAACCAGGCGCGCCCGGCACGGTAAATCTCCATACTCATGCCTGAACCGCTCGCCAGCACGCCCATCAGGATGAACATCGGCAGCACGCTGAAATTGTAGTCTATCGCGGTGCGGAGCGGTGAGTTGACCAGCAGATTAAGGCCCGGCCACCATCCCACGATGGTCATATAACCGGTAACGCCGACGAACCCCATGGCGATGCCGACGGGCACGCGTATCAGCAACAGGCCCATCAGGGAGACAAAGCCGAGGAACGAAATGAAATCGTTGCTCATGACGGCCTCTTAAGCTGGACAAGCGCCGTCACGCCGCGAGCAACCATCAGGCAGCAGAATGCCGTTGCGACGACGATGCCGACCGACGCACTCGCGACCAGCGGCCAGAGCGGTAGTTCGAGCTCGATCGTCCGCTCGCCCGACACGAAAAGTCGCCGGACGGCGTAGCTCAACATATAGGCAAGCGCGCCAAAGTATATTGCGCAGACGATGTCGGCGGCACAATTGACGAGTATCCGACCGCGGCTGCCGAGCACATCATACAGAAAATCAACTGTTATGTGCCGTCGCGCGTATGTGGCGCAGGCTATGCCCCAAAATACCGCGATCCCCTGCGCGTAACTGATCAACGAAAACGCATCAGGAATCTGTAGGCCGATGGTGGATCGCATCGCCACCTCGAAGAACGTCACGAGTGCGATCAGGCCGATCAGCGCACCGCCGACATATTCGACGGCCAGCGATCCTCGTTCAATGGCGTCATTGAGAGACATGGCGACGTCCTAGGAGGGTGGAAAAGGGGGGCTGGCCAGAGCCCCCCCGAATTTTCAATTTGCATTATGCCGCGAGAGAACCTCAGCCAGTTCCCCGCGAAGGACAGCGCCATCCAGGCTCTTTGCGGCAAGGTCACCGTCGAGCTTGGTCTCCAGGGGCTTCAGAGTGTCTCTCCAAAGCTTCAGGTCGTCATCCGACGGCACGGTGAAGACATGGTCGCTTGAAGCTTTGAGCTTTTCACGCGACGCGCTCTCCCTATCGGCCCATGCTTTGGTGACGAGGCTCGACCATTCGCCGTTGCAATGCCCGTCGATGACGCTTTTCTGCTTTTCGGACAGCGAGTTGTAGAAGCCGATGTTGATCGGCCATGCCTGTGCAGACGTGTACATCGGATAATCCAGATGGAACTTGGCGTAGTTCTCGGTGCTGATCTGGAACAAATCCCAGGTGAAGGTCATGCCATCGATCAGTCCGCGCTCAAGCACCTGGCGGATTTCCGGCAACGGCGCCGGTATCACCGTGGCACCCATCTGCGACAGCCAAGTGCCGATCAATGCCCCGCCCGGCCGCATCTTCAGTCCGTTGACCTCGGAGGGCGAGCGGATTTCGCGCTTCGATGTATGGAAGACGCCGGGCGGCTGCATTGTCACAAGACAAAGCTTGACGTCCGACATCTCCTTCTCGGCGTAGGGCAGGTACCACTCACGGAACGCGGCCGCGCCGGCCACCGGGTCCTTGAGCGTCAGCGGCATCTCGATGTTGGACCAGATCGGAAAACGCCCGGCATTGTAGGCGGGGCCGACGAAGGCCATCTCGACGATGCCATCCCTGACCATGTCGTAGTGATCGATCGCCTTTCCCAGCTGCTCCGAGGGGTATGTAGACACCTTGATGGTGCCCGCCGAGGCGGTCTCGATGGACTTCCCCCACTCCGTGATCGCATTGACGATCGGGTGGCTGGCATTGATCCAGAAAGAAACGCGCAGATCAACGTTCCTCTCCTGAGCGGCGGCCGGGAAAGCGGCGGTCGCAGCTGCAAGCAGCGTTGCTATTCCCATTCTCGATTTCATGTCATCTTCCTCCCTTGTGACATAACTTTCGGACGCATCAGCTCATTTTCCGATTTCGTCCCGGCCTGCGCGACGATCACGCCTTCACCGTCTCGGTAGAGGCGCTCAATCTCGGCCGCGCGGTTGGCAAGCACGCGGCGCTGGCTGATCGAACCCTTGTCGGTGACTTCCCCCGCCTCGACGACCGGCTCGCGCGGAATGATCAGCACCCGCGAAATGAACGTCGAGGAACCAGTGGATGACTGGGCAAGCCGGTCCAACGCCCGCTGCAGATGGGCCAAGACCCGCGGATGAGTGGCTGGGTTCGATGGCGTCGTCGATTTGCCGATCAAGTCGCTGCAGTCGTCCGGCGACAGGAAGACGAGGCCGCCGACCGCGTCGCGGTTCTCGCCGGTGATGACTACGTCCCGCGCAATCAGGCCGACTTCCCGAAGGAAACGGTCCCGCAGGGAGCCTACATTGACCCAGGTGCCGGTCGTAAGCTTGAAATCCTCGGCAATGCGTCCGTCGAACGACATGCCGAGCTCCGGGCGAGATTCATCGACAAAGCTCAGCGAGTCGCCGAGGCAAAGGTATCCTTCCTCGTCATAGAGCTTTCCCGTGAGATCCGGCTGCCGCCAGTAGCCGGGCGTAGCCATCGGGCCCTTTACCCTCACCTCGTATTTCCCGTCGATCGGGATAAGCTTGGCGTCAACTCCGGGAAGCGGCACGCCGGCCAGGCCCGTTCTTTCGCTCGGCCAATTGGCTATGAAGACGAAGGGCGCCGTTTCGGTCGCTCCATAGGCACTCATGACCGGCACGCGTCTTCCGGTCGCCCTCACCGACAGCTCATCCCATTCCTTGAGCAGCGGTGCCGGCAGTGCTGCTCCGGAGTAGAAGAACATTGAAATTCCCTGAAAGAATTTCCGGGCGAACTCCGGATCCACGCGAAGGTATGGGAGGAGTTCGCTCATGCCTTTCGGGACGCTGAAATAGGATGTCGGCCGGATATCCTTCAGGTTGCGGACCGTTTCCGGCATGCCATCGCGCGTGGGGCGCCCATCGTCGATGTACAGGCTGCCCCCGAAGAACAGCGTCATGCCGAAAGACTGGTTTCCGCCCGAGGTGTGGTGCCATGGCAGCCAGTCGACGAAGACGGGCGGGACCCGCGCCATGAACGGCATGGCCTGGGCGAACATCTGAAGGTTGGCGCACCACATCCGATGCGTCACGATCACGGCCTTCGGCATTCCGGTCGATCCGGACGTGAAGAGGAATTTCGCGATGTCGTCGGGCCGGGGACCGTCGGAGAGCGCGCGGCCGGGCGCGCCTGCCGAAAGCTCCTGAAACGACGTGAAACGGTGCGGGCCGGCCCCCGTCTTGACGACGATCTCGCAATCGTCCGCCACGCATTCCAGCGCGCGCTCATACCGGCTCGCATCGTCCGCGAAGATCAGGCCCGGCGTCAGCAATGCCAGAACATGCCTGAGTTTCGCCAGATCCGCAGAAAGAAGCGAATAGGCGGGCGTGACGCAGGCGTAGGGCACGCCGGCGTTCAGGCAGGCCAGGATCAGAAGGGCGTGCTCCAGGGAGCTGCCTGAAAGAATGGCGACCGGCCGATCCGCCGACAGATTCCTCACCCGCAGGGACGAGGTCAGGCGTTCGACCAGTTCACCGGCCTCGCCATATGACAGTTCGACCCAGTCCCGGTTGGGTGACCGCTGCGCCATCCAGACGCGCCGGGGAGCCGACTTCGCCGTGGCGAAGAAGCAGTCCGTCAGGCGGTCCGGATAGCGCGCCAGCGGCACCGGCGACAGCAGATGGAGGTTGGCTCCGCGTTGCTGCTTCACAACTTCGCGGGAGCCCAGCTCGAGGTCGATATATCTTGCGGTGTCGGGCACTGGATCGATCCCGTTCCGAAGCGCTACGAAGTTCTGACGTCGACGGCCTGGTTGCGGCCCTCGCTGAGATAGGGGAACCGGCCGACCTTGGCGCGGATATCCTTGATCCTGCCGCCGTATTCGCCCCATCGAACGACAAGGTCGGTGCCGATGGCCGCGGCATCCCTGTCGATCGTGCAGTGCGATATGACCTTCCGGAAGTGATAGCTGTAGACGGCGCTCGAGGAGATGCCGACGCGACGGCCGCCGAGCATCACCTCGTCGGCGTGTCCGGTGTTCTGGCGGAACTCGGGCGCCGTGGGCATTCCAAGATAGGAGAAGTCCTCGCCTTCTCCGCGGAAATGCGAGGCGTAGACGTCCATCACATCGTCGGAGTTCCATTCCAGCGTCACGATCGTGCGGGCGGGCGAGGCCAATTCCGCTTCGACGGCGTCACGTCCGAGAAACTCATGGTCAAGCTTCACCGAGCTCTCCCATCCGACTTCGACGGGGGTTCGAAAGCGTGCGCGCTTGTTCGACGGGTCGATGCTGCCGGTGTAGAAGGCGGGCATGTGCCTTTGGGTTTCGCCGCCGTTTGCGAACTCGGTGAATTCGGGCAGCGCGTTGAAGGCGCCCAGGAACGTCCACGACTGCTGGGGAAACCCGCCTTCGACGTGGTTCACGCCATAGGTCTTCCAGCCCAGCCGCTGAATCCCGAAGTTTTGCCCGGCTTCGAATATCGCCTGATAGACCTCCGCCGCCTCGGACATCGGCCCCTGCACCTCGTAGGCGAGCGTGCCTGCCATGCCCACGCGCATGATGAGCACGTCGCGGCCGGCAATCCTGCTTTCCCGGTAGCGGAGGAATGCGATGTCCGTCAGATCTTCGCCGGTGGCCTGCCGCAACGTGGCGAGGGAGTTGGGCCCGGCCACCTGCATGATGAAGCAATCGTCGAACACCTGCTCCACGTCGAACGAAGACCGGGAATACTGGAACGGCACCCAAAGGCCGGCCGCAAACAAGCAGAACTCGTCTTCAGCCTTGCGCTGCAGCACACCGTGCGTGGCGATGAGGCCCTCGTGGGTGCAGAACACGGCATGCTTGACCGTTCCGACGCGGAATTTCTCGAAGCCGTTGGTGCAGATCGATGCGAGGAAGCGGGCAGCTTCCGGACCCCGATAGGTAACCCTCGATCCCATCCCCGACAGTCCTGCGTGAATGTAGCAGGTCTTCTTCCAGGAGAGGCTTTCCGGCTTCCAGCCGTTGAAATCCCATGCGCGCGCAGCACCCGCGCGCATGTTGTAGAGGCCGAACTCAGGATAGAACGGAGTGGCGGATATCGGTCCGAGAGCGTTGGAAAGAGGGTTGATCATGGTCGTCCTGTTATCGGTTCCTGCATGTTCCGATTCATCGTCGGTCGAATGCGTCATCGGTTGAGTAGAGCGAGCGAGAGCCATGGGAATGCGTTGATCAGCATCAGGCTGAAGAAGCGCACCAGGTAGAACGGACCGATGGCGCGACCGACGGTGGTGACGCTCAGGCCGCTCACTCGCGCCATGACGAAGACGTTCATCCCGATGGGCGGGGTCAAGGTCGCGATTTCGACGCAGGCGGTGAAGATCACCGCGAAATGGATCGGATCGATCCCCATGCTGGTCGCCACCGGAAACAGGATCGGCGCCGTCAACACCACCATGGACGCGCCTTCGAACACGGTGCCGAGGGCGAGAAGCAGGAGGTTCGCTATGATGAGGAAGCCTATCGGGCCGACGTCGAAGGAGTTGAGGATGGCCACGATGTCCTGCGTGATGCCGAGCCGGACGAGAAGGAAGGCCAGCAGGCTGCCCGACATGATGATCATGAAGACCAGGACCGTCTGGAGAAGCGATTCCCTGGCGATGTGAAAGCCTTCAGAGAGGGATATCGTGCGGTATATGACGAAGGCCAGCAGCGCGGCGTAGGCGACGGCGAAGGCCGAGATCTCGGTCGGCGTCATGATGCCGAAATAGATCGCCACTATGATGGACACAGGCAGCAGCACTCCTGGGAGCGCCTGCGTGCCCTTGCGCCGGAAGGTCCGCCAATCAGGGCGATCGGTCTTGATTCCGTAGCCATTGCGCCACGACATGAACGCAACCGCGATCATCAGCAGCACAGCTTCCATGAAGCCGGGAAGAATGCCGGCGATGAAGAGATCAAGGATGGGGAGTTCCATCATCGAGCCGATGACGATGAAGGACAGCGAGGGCGGGATCATGAGGCCGAGCGTGCCCGCGACCGCGACCATGCCGGCGGTGAAACGCTTCGGATAGCCTTCCCTGGGAAGGATCTGCATCGCGGAGGGGCCGAGCGCCACCGTGCAGGCGACGCTTGAGCCATTCATGGCCGCGAACGCCGTTGCGGCGACCATCAGACTGATGGCCATTCCGCCCCGCACGCAGCGCAGGACGGCGCCGAGGGCGTGGAATATCAGCTCGGCGATGTTGCCGCGCGTCGCCAGATTTCCGGCAAGGACGAAGAACGGAATCGCGATCAGCACGTAGCTGTCCAGCGAGCTGAAGGCGACTTGGCCGATGACGACCGCCGGCGTTTCCAGCGAGAACATCAGCAGGGCGACGGCGACGAGCCCGACGCCGAGCGCGATATCCAGGCCGAGGCCGATCAGGACCAGCAGGAGGAGGAGAGCAAGCGCGCTAGTCATCGTCGGCCTCGATCTCGTTACCGGCGAACGGGTCCACGCCCCTTGCCGCATCGTAGAGCGCGCGCGCCGCGAACAGCAGCAGGCCCAGCGCCCCCACGATCAGCGACGATTTCATGATCCACAGCGGAACATGCAGCTCGTCGCCGGTGATGCCGATGCGGTGAAGATGGCGGACCTGGATCCAGGCGGCCCAGAGCAGGAAGCAGGCGAAGACGGCCGCGAGAAGAGAGTTGAGGATCGCCAGCCAGTAGCGCGCCTTCGGGCCGAAGAGCGCGTAGACGAGCTCGGTCCTGACCAGATGCCCGCTGCGATAGGCGTGCCCGACCAGCAGGAAGACGGCCCACAGCATCAGATAGCGTATGGCCTCCTCGAGCCAGCCCTGGGTGATGTGCATCGTCGAGCGGGTCACGACCTCCGACAGCATCAGGAACGCTGCCAGCAGGAGGAGCCATGTGCCGATGACCGCGAGGAACCTGCGCTCAACGGCATCGAGCAGCCTGACCCACGCCGGGTTCGTTGCGTCAGGCGCCTGACGCGCATTTAGTGTGTGTGACATTGCGGATCCTGATGAGACCGGGGGAGCAGCGAAACCGGGCCGACATTGGCCGCCCCGGCAGGATCCTATTTCAGGGCTTCTTGGAGCTGAGCCGACACATCGGCATATTGGCTCATATACTTCTCCCGTACGGGCGTCATCGCCGCCTTGAACGGTTCGAGTGCCGCTCCTTCGATACGCGTAACCGTCGCCCCGGCCTCCCGCATTTCTTCGAGCGCAGCGTCATCGCCGGCCTTGGCTTCCTGCCACTGCCGCTGCATGAGCTCGAAAGTTGCCGCAACGACAGCATCCCTATCGGCCGCATCCAGCCTGTCGAGCCAGGACTTGTCGACCACCACCGTGTAGGAGGCGATGTTGAGCCCCGCTGCCTGCACGCCATATGGCGCGACGGTGGCGCCGATGGTCTTCCAGCCGCCGGCGGAAGTGAAGGCACCGTCAATGGCACCCTGCGACAGAGCGGTTGCCATTTCCGAGGCCGCGAGCGAGACTGAGCCGGCACCCATCGCCGCAAGCATGTCGGTCATCAGCGGAGATCCCGGTGCCCTGATCTTAAGACCCTTAAGGTCCTCAAGCGTCTCCACGTGCTTCTTTCCGACGATGACGGCTTCGGTCGCACGCGCAATGCCTAGAACCTGCAGGCCCCGGTCCTCGACCAGCGCCGACAGCACGGTCGCCACCCGTAATTGGCGGGCCGGATCGCTCATCTGCTCATCGGTCAACCCGAACGGCACGGTGAGCAGGCTGAAGGCGGGAGCGAGCGCCTCCATCCGGGTGGACGCCGGCCATACCATGTGCACCGCGCCGGTGCCCACGGCCTCCAGCGCCTCCTTGTCGCCCTTGTACAAAGTCGCGTGATATGTCTTCGCGGCGATCCGCCCATCGGTGCGCTTGGAAATGTCAGCCGCCAACGCGTCCAGTTGCTGCGACTTCCAGTGGCTTGGAGGATTCTCCGAGGTGATCACCATCTCCGCAGCTGACGTGGAGGCCGCGGACAGACACAGCGCCGCAATCGCCAGGGCTTTGAATTTGTACATGGCTTCCTCCCATTGATGCACAGTCGATCCCGCGCTCTCCTCCGAGCGTGGGCTGCCGAAAGATAAAATGGTCGGCATTGACAGCGCTAATGCCCAAAAGGCATCGTTACGATAGCTTTTTTGAAGGGGAGCATGAGCGTGCGGGACAGCGATATCCCTGATCTGAGGAAGCTGAACTACTTCGTGCAGGTCGTCCAGCATGCAGGTTTTCGGCCCGCCGCGCTCCATCTCGGTATTACGCAGCCTGTCCTGAGCCGGCATATTCAGGCGCTCGAGCAGACGTATGGCGCAGTCTTGCTGCAGCGCGGGCCCAAGGGCATTCATCCCACCGAAATCGGCGAGATCGTGCTGGACCGGGCGAAAGCGTTGCTCTTCGACGCGCGCTCCTTCCCGGACATCTTTCTCAATGACAGGAACAAGCCCACCGGACTGGTGCGGATCGCCCTCCCGACCAGCTTCAGCGGCCGCATGCTCCCGATGCTGGCGCAGGCGGTGAGGCGCGACCATCCCGGCATCAGGCTGGCGGTCCAAGAAGGCTCGGTGTTGAACATCATTGACCAGGTGATCAACGGCAAGGTCGATTTCGGCGTCGCTACGTCGCCAACCCAGACAAATCTGCTTATCGAGGAGAAGATCGCCAGCGAGGAGATTTTCCTGGTCGGCAGGGAGTTCGACGACATAGGCGAGGTCTGCCGCCCGGAAGACCTGACCCGGCTACCGCTGGTGCTGTGCCCTTTTCCGCACGGAATGCGGTCCATCGTTGATCAGATCGCACGCCAGTTGGGCATCTCACTGGAACCCGATATTGAGGTTGACGGAACTAATACGCTCACAGCGCTGCTGAAGAGCGGCCAGTATTATTCTCTTGTTCCAGTCGATTCGCTTCAAGAGGAAATAAGGTCCGGTGCGTTGAAGACTCGGCGTATACGCCCCATTTTCTTTCGAAACCTGGTTATCATAAGCCTCAGAGAGCGGCCGATGTCGTTCTCCGCCCGCAGCGTCACGCGTATCCTTCGCGATCTGGCGGTTTCCAACAGTGCGGTTGAGGCCGGCGCCATCCGTTAGCCGCCAATCTGCGCGAGCCTCTGTCGCGCGGGAGAATCTCTGCAATTTGATCGTGCGTTGTTGCCGCAACGCTGGCGGCCGGAGGCATGGAAAGGGGGCTCATGCGACTTTCGCGGATACCTTTCAGATCGTTACGTATACGACAATCCTTCAATATCGTCGATAATCCGGGATATTCGACGTTTCTGATTGAATTGGTTTCCATTTCCGTATACGTTTACAAAAAGACGTATACGGGAGGCATATGTGAGCGATAATTCGCAGTCGCAAACCCTCAAGGCCATACTGGGCTTGCGTGGGCTGATCGTCGACGGTGAGCTGGAGGCCGGGGCGCGGGTGTCGGAGCCGCTGATAACCGAGCGGTTCGGCGTCTCGCGCACGCCGGCGCGGGCGGCGCTCATGCAGATGTCGGACGAGGGCCTGCTAGAGAAGCGGCCTGCCGGCGGCTTCGCGGTGCGCGCCTATACAGAGGCGGACATCTACCAGGCGATCGAGATTCGCGGGACGCTTGAAGGTCTCGCTGCGCGCTTCGCAGCCGAAGGCTCGCCGTCTCCTGCCGTGATCGCCGAGATGCAGACATGTGTGGTTGAGCTCGACGCGGTGGTCGACGGCCTCAACGATGAGATCGATCAGGACGACTATGTCCGGCTGAACGACCGCTTCCACATGCTGCTTGTCGAAGCGTCTGGCAGCCAGATGGTCGAACGCTCGCTTGAGAAGATCAAGAGCCTACCGTTTGCGGCCGCGAACGCCTTCGTGAAATCGCTGAGCCTCAACAAGCCTGCCGTTCAGCGCGTGCTGCTGGTGGCGCAAGACCAGCATCGTGCGATCGTCGAGGCTATCCGCAACGGCAAGGGCGCCCGCGCGCAGGCGCTGGCCCTGGAGCACTCCTTCTGCGCCGCCCGCTATCTGCAGCTTCTGCGCGCCTACAAGCAGAAGATCCCGTGGGCCGTTGAAGAGCTCGACCCCGTCGAGGAACGACGCGCGGCGCGGCGCTGACGCGCCGGCACCAAAAGCATATCAGGGAGTAAGCAAATGGACATCGCGCAGATGCGGCGTACGCCGCCCGGCTATTTCACGACGCGCTGGGGGCATCCGGAATATACGGACTGGCAGGACGAGAGCATGTCCTGGAAGGACGCCTGCTACATCGGCGACTGGTCGTTCCTGTGGGAGCGGCGGTTCAAGGGGCGGGACGTGCTGAAGCTGTTCTCCGACTTCTCAGTCAACAGCTACGAGAAATTCGCGGTCAACCAGTCCAAGCACTGCATCCACACCAACAAGGACGGCAAGGTCATCGCCGAGGGCATCCTCACCCGCCTCTCCGAGGACGAGGTCATGCTGTTCGGCCGCGGCACCTTCTGGATGGACTACCAGCTTCGCCGCGGAAAGTACGACGTGGAATCCCGGCCCGACGACTGGTTCAACTTCCAGGTCTCGGGACCGCAGGCCGTGCATGTGGTGGAGAAGGCGTGCGGCCAGAACATCCGCGACATCAAGTTCATGCACAACGGCCACATCAAGATCGCCGGCCATGACGTGGTGGCGCTGCGGCAGGGAATGGCGGGCGAGATCGGCTACGAGCTTCAGGGCGCCACCGCGCACGCGGCCGAGGTCTATGATGCGATCCTCGCCGCCGGCGAGGAGTTCGGCATCCGCCGCCTGGGCGGGCGCGCCGCCTTCATCAACCATCTGGAAGCCTGCTTCCCGACGATCGTGACGGACTACCTCCCGGCGATCTTCGATGCCGACATGAAGGACTACCTGGACGAGTTCCGCAGCGCCATGCCGGCCTTCGCCTCCACCTTCAACATTGCCGGCTCCTTCGAGAGCGACGACATCCGCGACTGGTATCGCAGCCCGGTCGAACTGGGCTGGGGCAAGGTCGTCAACTTCGATCATGACTTCCTGGGCCGGGAGGCGCTGGAAGCCGAGAAGGCCAGCCCGCGCCGCGTCATCCGCACGCTGGTCTGGAATGCGGACGATGTCGTGGAGGTCTACGCCTCGCTGTTCAAGCAGGGCCGGCCCTTCGACTTCATGGAGATGCCCCGCGACCAGCGCGGCTTCATGTATGCCGACAAGGTCCTGCGCGACGGCAGCCCGGTCGGCGTGACGACATCGCGCGGCTACAGCTTCTATTTCCGCGAGATGCTGTCGCTGTGCACGATCGACGTGGCGAATGCCGAGCCCGGGACGGACGTCGAGGTGGTCTGGGGCAATCCGGGCCATCCGCAGAAGACAATCCGGGCGAGGGTCGCGCCCGCGCCCTACAAGCAGGACAACCGGCGCGCCGACGTCGCCGCCATCGCCTGAGTCCGAGACCGGACGCCGCCGGCACGCGCCGGCGGCATCCGTGACGTCCATTTCAACCAAGGGAGGAATCCAGATGCTGAAGCATTTGATGACAGCAGCCGCAGGGCTGGGCCTGCTCGCCTTTGCAACCGCCGCCCCGGCGCAGGAGACCGTCAAAGTCGGCGTAATCGCGCCGTTCTCCGGCGGCTTCGCCGGCTCCTTCGGCGAGCCGTTCCGTCAGGGCGTCGAGACCTATGTCGCCATGCATGGCGACCCGGCGCCCGGCGTGAAGGTGGAGTTCGTCTGGCGCGACCTGCCCGCGACCGATCCGGCCCGCGCCCGCAACCTCGCGCAGGAGCTGGTCGCCCGCGACGGCGTGCAGTATCTGGCCGGCTTCGTCTTCACGCCGAACGCGATCGCAGCCGCCGCTGTGGCCGAGGGCGCGAAGGTCCCCACGGTCATCTTCAACGCCTCCGCCTCCGCGGTGGTGTCGCAGTCGCAATATTTCGTCCGCACCTCGAACACGCTTCCCCAGGTGTCCGTGCCGACGGCGCGCAATGCGCTCGAGAAGGGCTACAAGACGGTCATCACCGCCGTCAGCGACTACGGCCCCGGCATCGACGCGGAGACCTACTTCAAGAAAGCCTTCGAGGAGGGCGGCGGGGAGGTCGTGGAATCGATCCGCATGCCGTTGTCGACAACCGATTTCGGCCCGTTCCTGCAGAGCATCAGTCTGAAGAAGCCGGATGCGCTGTTCGTCTTCCTGCCATATGGGCCGCCGACCTTCAGCTTCGTCAACGGTTATCGCGACAACGGCCTCGACAAGATGGGCATCGCCTTCATCGGCACCTCGGAGACGCAGGAATCCGACCTTCAGACGCTGGGCGAGGCCGCGGTGGGGCTGGAGACGGCCTACTTCTATTCGGCCGCGCATGAATCGCCGGAGAACGCGGCGTTCACCGCCAAGCTCAAGGAGCTGTTCCCGAACGTCGATCCCAACCCGGCGACCGTCTCGGCCTTCGACGGCACCCACGTGCTCTACGAGATGATCAGGGCGACGGCCGGCAAGGCCGATCCCGACAAGGCGATCGCGGCTGCCAAGGGCCTGTCCTGGGAGAGCCCGCGCGGCCCGGTCTCCATCGATCCCGAGACCCGCGACATCGTGCAGAACGTCTATGTCCGTGTCGTCGAGAAGGATGCGAACGGCCGCCTGATCAACAAGGAGATCAAGACCTACGAAAAGCAGCCGGACTACGGCGTGCAGAAGTAGCCCGGACCTAGCGATGACCCTCCTGGCAAGCATACTGATCGACGGCGTGGCATACGGCATGGTCCTGTTCATGATCTCCGTCGGACTCACCGTGACGCTCGGCCTCATGCGCGTGGTCAATCTCGCGCACGGCCTGTTCGCGATGCTGGGAGGCTATCTCGCCGCCACGCTGATGAGCCGCTTCGGCGCGGCCTGGGGCGTGGCGGTGGCGGCGGCGGCGCTGCTCGTCGGCGCGGCGGGAATCGCTCTGGAGCGGGTTCTGGTGCGGCTGGTCTACGGCCGCCCCGAGCTCGACCAAGTGCTGCTAACGATCGGCATCGCCTTCATAGGCATCGCCGCGGCGGGCGTTCTGTTCGGCACGTCCATCGTATCCGTGCCGCTGCCGGCGTTCCTGTCGGGCGTGACGGATCTCGGATTCCGCATGATGCCGACGCAGCGCCTGGCGGCGATCGCGGCCGGCGTGCTCGCCGCGGCGGCGATCTGGTTCCTGCTGGAGCGCACGCTCTTCGGCGTGCGGCTGCGCGCCACCGTCGACAACACGCAGGCCGCCCAGGCGGTTGGAATCGAGACCGGCCGCATCTTCGCCCTGACATTCGCGCTCGGTGCCGCTCTCGCGGCAGTGGGCGGTATCCTCGGCGCGCAGCTCCTGCCGATCGAGCCGAACTACGTGCTGAAATATCTGGTGCTTTTCCTCGCCGTCGTGGCGGTGGGCGGGCTGGGCAGCGTGTGGGGATCTCTGATCGCGGCGCTCGTGATGGGCGTGGTGGAGACAGCAGGGAAGTACCTGATGCCGGAACTCGCGACCATCGGCCTCTACGGCGCCATGCTGGCCATCCTCACCTGGCGCCCGAACGGCCTGCTTGGAAAGCACTGACATGGCCGAACGTTTCTCATTGCGCGGCTATCGCGGCCTGACGGGCGCCGAACTCGTCATCCCGCTCGCCGCAGCGGCGCTTGCGCTGATCTTCCCGAGCCAGCTCAACTTCCTGATGCTGGTGGCGACGACCGCGATCTTCGTCCTCTCGCTCGATCTCGTGGTGGGATATGCCGGCATCGTCACGCTCGGCCATGCCGCGTTCTTCGGGGCAGGAGCCTACGGCGCCGGTCTCTACGCCATTCACGTGACCGCCGAGCCGATCTCGGGTCTGCTCGTGGGCGCGGCGGCAGGGGCGGCGATCGCGCTGGCGTCGGGCTTGCTGATCCTGCGGGCCCATGGCCTGACCCTGCTCATGATGACCGTGGCGGTGGCGCAGATACTGCTCGAGGTCGCCAACAAGAGCCGCTGGCTGACGGGCGGCGACGACGGCCTCTACGGCATCATGCCGGCGCCGATCCTCGGGCTGTTCGCCTTCGACTTCCACGGCCGCACCGGCTTCGCCTACAGCGTCGTCATCCTCACGCTGGTCTTCGTCTTCCTGCGCGTGCTCACCGCATCGCCCTTCGGCCGCACGACCGTCGGCATTCGCGAGGACCGCGAGCGCATGGCGGCGCTCGGCACGCGCGCCTATCCGCATCTGGTCAGGACCTACGCGATCAGCGGCGCGGTCGCGGGGCTGGCGGGCGCCGTCTCGGCGCAGACCGTGCAGGTGGTCGGACTGAACACGCTCTCCTTCACCATGTCGGCGGAGTGCCTGGTCATGCTGGTGCTGGGCGGCACGGGGCGGCTGTGGGGCGCGCTGGTCGGCACGCTCATGTTCATGATGATCCACCATAGCGCGGCCGAGCTCGATCCGTTCCGCTGGATGTTCGTGATCGGCTTCATGCTGGTGGCCGTCGTGCTCTTCCTGCCGGGCGGCGTGGTCAATGCGCTGGCGCGCCTCGCCGGCCGGCGCGCTGAAAGAGCCTCCCGATGAGCGCGCTGGAAGTCCGCAATCTGACCAGGAGCTTCGGCGCGCTGCGCGTCACCCGCGACGTCACGCTGGCGGTGGAGAAGGGCGCGCGCACCGCGCTCATCGGCCCCAACGGCGCCGGCAAGACCACGCTGGTCAACCTGATCACCGGGGCGCTGCGTCCCGATTCCGGCCAGGTGCTGCTGGACGGGCGCGACATTTCCCGGCTCGACCAGCCGGCGCGCGCGCGGCTGGGCCTCGTCCGCACCTTCCAGATCACGCGCCTCTTCAAGCCGCTCAGCGTGGAGGAGAATATCCGCATCGCGGTGCTCAACCGGCTCGGCCATCAGGGACGTCTGGCGCTCGGCCGCGAGGAGGAACGCCGCGTCGACGAGGCCGTCGCAGAGACGCTCGCCACGGTGCGCATGCAGGACCGCGCACGCAGCACGATCGCCGGGCTCGCCTATGGCGAGCAGCGGCTGGTGGAACTGGCGCTGGCGCTCGCCCTGAAACCCAAGGTGCTGCTGCTCGACGAGCCGGCCGCGGGCGTTCCGCAGTCGGAGAGCCACGTCATCATGAGCGCAATCGCGCAACTACCGGGCGATCTCGCCGTCGTCTTCATCGAGCACGACATGGACCTCGTCTTCCGCTTCGCGCGCCGCATCGTGGTTCTGGTCGGCGGCGCCGTCTTCACCGAGGGCGCGCCCGCCGAGGTGGCCGCCGACGAGGAGATCAAGCGCATCTATTTCGGCGAGGTGGCGCCATGAGCCTGTCACGCGTGGCCTGGCACAAGGTGTCGGCCGGCTATGGCGGCACCACCGTCATCGAGGGCATCGACTTCGAGGTGGGGCGTGGCGAGCGCATCGGCATCCTCGGCCGCAACGGCGCAGGCAAGACGACGACGCTGGCGGCGGCGATGGGCTCCGCGCAGATCAGGGCCGGGCAGGTGACGTTCGACGGCGTGCCCGTCGACAGGCTTTCGACCTCGCGCCGCAGCAGGCGCGGGCTGGCGCATGTCCCGCAGACGCGCGACGTGTTCAAGTCGCTGACGGTCGAGGAGAACCTGCTCGCCGGCCTGCAGGGCGGCCCGCGCAGCCGGCTCGATCTCGCCTACGACCTCTTTCCGCGACTGGCCGAGCGGCGCCGCAACACCGGATCGGCACTGTCTGGCGGCGAGCAGCAGATGCTGTCCATAGCGCGCGCCTTGATGGCCGATCCGAAAATCATCCTGATGGACGAGCCGCTGGAGGGACTGGCCCCCGTGGTCGCGCAGGAGGTGATGGAGACGATCCGCCGTCTGGCCGCCGCCGAAGGGCTCGGCGTGGTGCTGGTCGAGCAGCACGTCCGTGCCGTCATGGCCTTCTGCGAGCGCATCCTCGTGCTGGAGCGCGGCCGCCCCGTCTTCTGGGGGGCGACATCGGCGCTCGAGACCCACCCGGCCATCCTCGACCGCGCTATCGGGCTGGCGCACTGAAGCGCGCCGCGCCGTTCCGCGCGGCGATCCCAATTCGGCATGTGAGCGATCCGGAGGCGGCATTTCCGTTGCCGCCGCGCCTTGACTAGTCTGCCCATCAAGTAACCGACGAGCTTCCGGTCGCCGCGCCGCACCGGTGAGCGACTGCGGGAAGTGTGGCGTTGCTGCGCGCCGGTTCCGCAGCACGCGCTTGCCCTTCCGGACATATCTTGCAGCGGGCACGGCCGGATGAATGCGAGGAGGAGACGCATATGGAGGCGAGAATGACATGTCCGTTGATAATCGGCGGCAGAAAGGTCCGCACCGCGGCCAGCCTGGAGGTGATGAACCCGGCCATTGCCGAAGTCCATGCGTCCTGCCCGCTAGGCACCGTCGCAGAGCTCGATCAGGCGGTCGCAGCGGCGAAGGCGGCCTTCGGTGACTGGTCGGCGCGACCCGACGCTGAAAGACGCGCCGCCCTCGAGCGCGTGGCGGACCTGATCGAGGTCCATGCGGCGCAGCTGGCGGATCTGATCATCGCCGAGCAGGGTAAGCCCCGCTCCGGCCCGGGCGCTGCGTTCGAAGTGGGAGGCTGTATCGCCTGGACGCGCGCCACTGCCGCGCTCGAAGCCGGTCCCGAGATACTGATCGATACCGCGGAGGAACGGGTCGAGCTCCTGCGCGAGCCGGTCGGGGTCGTCGCCTGCATCACGCCCTGGAACTGGCCCCTGATGATCGCGATCTGGCATATCATGCCGGCGCTCAGGGTAGGGTGCACGGTGGTGATAAAGCCCTCCCCCTATACACCCCTGTCCACGCTGAGGCTGGTCGAACTGATCGATGATGCTGGAATATTCCCGCCCGGCGTCCTCAACGCCGTCACCGGCGATGCCGAGGTGGGGGACCGGATCTCGGTGCATCCCGACATCGACAAGATTACCTTCACCGGCTCGGCCGCGACAGGCCGGCGGGTCATGGAGCGGGCGGGTAGGACGCTCAAGCGGCTGACCCTTGAGCTCGGGGGAAACGATGCGGGCATCGTGCTGCCCGGCACGGACATGTCGGCGCGCATGGAGGATTTGTTCTGGGGCGCCTTCATCAATGCCGGCCAGACATGCTCCTGCCTGAAGCGTCTCTATGTGCATGAGCGCGACTACGACGCCCTGTGCGACGGGCTCGCCCGATTCGTCTCCGCCATCCGTGTCGGCCCCGGCACCGACCCGGAGACGCTCGTCGGGCCGCTTTCCAACAGGATGCAGTTCGACAAGGTGATCGCCCTCGTCGAGGACGCGCGCGACAGGGGCGCGCGGATCCTGACTGGCGGGAAGCCCCTCGGGACGGGCTACCTCTATCCCCTGACGATCGTCGCCGATGCCACGGAGGACATGCGGGTGGTCGCCGAGGAGCAGTTCGGTCCGGTGCTTCCGGTCATCCGCTATACCGACCTCGATCAGGCGGTGCAGGCGGCGAACGCCCTCGAATACGGCCTCGGCGCTTCCGTCTGGGGGGATGATGCGGAAGAGGCGGCGCGCGTGGCGCGGCGGCTGGTTGCCGGCACGCGCTGGGTCAACCGCCATGGCGTCCTGAACCCGGCGGTGCCGATGGGCGGCGTGAAGCAATCCGGCATCGGCGTGGAGTTCGGCGTGGAGGGTCTGCACGAATATACGACCGTCCAGGTCCTCAGCGTGAAGAAATAGGGGCGCGGCATGCCGAGGCTCACCACGGGCGACGTCGTCGCGAAGGCGCTGATCGCCAACGGGGTCGACACGGTCTTCGGAATTCCCGGAGCCCATATGTATGATTTCAACGACGCGCTGGCGCGGGAAAGCGCGCGCATCCGGTTCATCCATACGCGCCATGAGCAGGGCGCGGGCTACATGGCCTACGGCTACGCCAAATCGACAGGCAGGGCCGGGGTCTACACGGTCGTGCCCGGGCCGGGACTGCTGAACTCCGGCGCCGCGCTCTGCACCGCTTATGGCGGCAATGCGCCGGTGATGTGCGTTACCGGCAACATCATGTCGCATCTGATCGGGCAGGGAAGGGGCCAGCTGCACGAGCTGCCCGATCACCTGGCGACCTTGCGGGGTCTGACCAAATGGGCGGAGCGGATCAACCACCCCACCGAGGCCGGCCGGCTGATGGACGAGGCTTTCGGGCAGATGCTCTCCGGCCGCCAGCGGCCCGTCGGGATCGAGGTCCCTTGGGACGTCTTCGGAATGGCCGCCGAGGTGGCGACGCCCGGTGCTGCGTCGCGCCCGCCTGCGCCATCGCCCGACCCCGGGGGCATCGCGCGCATCGCCTCCCTCATCAGGGACGCCGTCAACCCCCTCATCATGGTCGGATCGGGAGCGATCGGCGCTGAAGCGGAAGTCGCGGCCCTCGCCCGGCTCCTGCAGGCGCCCACGACCGCCCACAGGTCCGGCAAGGGCGTGCTTCCGGATGATGATCCGCTGGCGCTTCTGCCGCCGGCCGCATGGCGCTACTGGCAGAAATGCGACCTGCTGATCGGTATCGGCTCGCGCCTCGAATTGCAGCATTTTCGTTGGCGCTGGATGCCGCCGGGCCTCAAGGTCGTACGGATCGACATCGATCCCACCGAGATGGTGCGGCTGAAGCCGGACGCCGGCGTGGTCGCCGATTCCGCGGCCGGCCTGCGGGCGCTGATCGCCGAACTGGACGGCCACCCGCAACGCGCCTCGCGCGAGGGCGAGTGCCGCGCCCTGAGCGCGGCGGCGGAACAGGACCTTCGCACCGTCCAGCCGCAGCAGCAATATCTGGAGGCCATCCGGGACGTGCTGCCGCGCGACGGCTTCTTCGTCGAGGAGATATGTCAGGTCGGCTTCACGGCGCGCATGTGCTTTCCGGTCTACGGCCCGCGCCAGTACGTCACCTGCGGCTACCAGGACAATCTGGGCTTCGGCTTCAACACGGCCTTGGGCGTCAAGGCCGCCAATCTGGACAGGGCTGTCGTGTCGATCTCCGGCGACGGCGGCTTCCTCTTCGGCATGCAGGAACTGGCCACCGCCCGCCAGTTCGGCCTCGGCGTCGTGGCGGTCGTCTTCAACAACGCCTCCTATGGAAATGTGCGGCGCGACCAGCAGAACAGCTACGGCAACCGGCTTCTGGGGGCGGATCTCGAAAATCCGGACTTCGTGGATCTGGCGAGGAGCTTCGGCGTGAAGGGCTTCCGGGCCGGAGACAGCGATGCCCTGCGCAGACGTCTGCGGGAGGCGCTTGACGATGGCGGGCCGGTGGTCATCGAGGTTCCGGTGCCGCGTGGCGGCGATTCCTCGCCTTGGCCGTTCGTGCATCCCGCTCCGGTGGCCGGCCATACCCAGACAGCATCGCCGTGATCGCAGAAGTGCAACCGGACTTGGGATAGCCTGTCGGCAGCATCTTCGGAGGAGCGCGCCGCAACCTTGCCGCGTGAAGAGGCAGATGGAGGAATAGAGCATTGTTCAGACAGCAGAATGGCGTTCGGAGCAAGCGCCTTCCGACGACAGGTGCACCCCACGGCGCGCTCGCCTTCGGTCGTCATCCGATCGACCGAGAGGGAAGAGCCGGCTGATGAAGACCGTCAAGTACATCTCTCCGGTCGGCATGCTGGGCGGGGGGTTCACCGCCGAATATTTCTACGAGGCCCTGGAGGGCGGCGTCGACTTCGTCGCGGTGGATTCGGGCTCGACCGACGGCGGCCCGATCAACCTCGGTGGCGACAAGTACATCATGTCGCATGCGGCGATCAAACGCGACCTGCGCATCATACTGATCGGTGCGCGGCGGCATCGGATCCCCATGCTTGTCGGGTCTTGCGGCGGAAGCGGCGGCAACTGGAATCTCAACTGGATATGGGAGATCGTCCAGGAGATCGCCGCCGAGGAGGGCCTGCACTTCAGGGTGGCCCTGATCGAGGCGGAGCCGGATCGCGAACTGCTGGTCAGGAAATACAGGGAAGGCAGGTTCCGGCCGCTGCAGCCCGCGCCGGACATCGACGAGGACGTCCTCGTCAGGACACGGCGCATCGTGGGGATGATGGGGCCGGAGCCCTTCATCGAGGCCTTGAACAACGGGGCCGACGTCGTCCTGGCCGGTCGATCGAGCGACGCAGCGCTGTTTTCCGCCTTCCCGCTCAGCAAGGGGATGCCGGCCGGCCCCACCTGGCACGCCGCGAAGATCCTCGAATGCGGCGGCGCTGCGGTCGACCAGATGGTCAAGCCCGAAGGCATGCATTGCACGGTGGCAGAGGACTATTTCGAGGTCACCCCTCTCGGTCCGGACCAGACAAGCAGCCCCCTGAGCGTCGCGGCGCATGCCCTCTACGAAACGGCCAATCCCTACCGGATGGCGGAGCCGGGCGGGGTCATGCATCTCGATGACGTGCAGTATGAAAAGGCGGGCGGCCGCAGCGTCCGGGTCAGGGGCAGCCGCTTCGAGCCCGGCCCCTACACGATAAAGCTCGAAGGGGCGGATTTCGTCGGCTACAGATCGCAGATGCTCGGCGCCATCGCCGATCCGGCCATTCTGGACGACTTCGATACATGGCTGGACGATGCGAAGGCAGGCGCGGAGTTCGCGGCCGAGCGGACACTGGGTGCCGATCTCCTGCGAGAATGCGTGATCGACTATCGCGTGTTCGGAAGGAACGGCGCCCTCGGGTCGCGGGAGCCGCGGTCGCAGGAACGCTACCATGAGCTTGCCCTGCTGATCCTCGTGCTGGCTCCGACCCAGGAACTCGCCTCCACCGTAACCGGCATCCTCGCCCAGACCATCCTGCACTTCGCCGTGCCGCGGTGGAAGGGACTGGTCTCCAACCTCGCCTATCCGGCGGCGCCACAGGTGGTCGAGCTGGGGCCCGCCTACAACTTCGTGCTGAACCACGTGGTCGAGGTGGACCATCCGCTTGAGTTGTTCTCCATCCGCTACGAGGAGATTTGACGACATGGCCACGCTCGGATCGATGGCTCAGCTCATTCGCAGCAAGAACGCTGGCCCCTGGATGCTCACGGTGGACATCATGTTCTCCGATGCCGAGACCTATCGGCATGTCGTCTCGACCGGCGTGATCACCGCCGCGCTGGTGGAAGACATGTTCGGGGTGCCGTCCGGACAGGTGGAAATATTCGAATACAATCCGGCCAATGCAATAAAGATAAGCTTCCCGAGAAGCAGGCCGAACGGACATCCGCTCGACACGGATTTGTTCGGCGGCCAGCAGTTTGCGCCGCTTGTAGACTTGGAAATACCTGATCTGAGATAGAATGTTATAAAAATCGGCTGGCATATGTCAGCCAAATTCAAACGCGGGAGGATAGAATGAAATACGGTCCCATCAAGCGGTGCGCGCGCGCCGTGCTGGCAATGCTCGCCATCGGCCTGGCCGCGACGGCCGCGCATGCCCAATCAGGGAGCGGAGATGCGCCCAAGGTCGCAGTCAGCATCCCGCCGTCGATCTTCGCACTCCCAGCCTATGTCGGCGCACAGGAAGGCATCTTCGCTCAAGAGGGGCTCGACGTGGAGTTGGTGGTCACCACGTCTCCGGCGGAATCGGTCTCGCTCCTCATGGGCGGCAACCTCCAGTTCGCGTTCATCGATATTCAGAACGCAATCCTTGCGGTGTCGAACGGCATGCCGGTCGTAGTTTCCGTGCCGCATTCCACATTCGCAGTGGAGAACCCGGCGGACGGCATCGGCTTTGGCAACATCATCGTCCTGGACAATAGCGGCATCAACTCGGTCAAGGACCTCGAAGGCAAGGCGATCGGGACCAGCTCGATCGGCGGAATTTCGCACCTCACTTTCAAGGATACGCTCGAAGCCGCGGGTGTCGACGTTAGCAAGATTAACTGGGTTGAGGTGACGACCTCCCGGCAGATACCGTCGTTGCGTCAGGGCCAGGTTGATGCCGTGATCTCGGCGCAGCCGGCCATCGCCATGGCGATGGCCGAGGGCGGCGTGCGCGCTCTTGCCACAGCCGACGCCGCGATCAGCGGCGCTCCGCTCTTCGGCCTGTTTAGCACGAAACAGTGGGCATCGCAGAACCAGGAAACGATCCTCAAGTTCCAGAACGCCTTCTTCCGCGCTTCAGAACGCATCAAGTCCGATCGCGGGATGGTGAATCGCATTCTGGAGCAACAGCTCAAGATCCCCGCCGCAATCGCTCCGGAGGTCAGGCTGCCCAATTTCGCCGTGGCACCGTTCACGGTCGAGGGCACGCAGCCGCTTGTCGATCTGCTCGTCCGCCATGGCGCGATCGAGCGCGGCAAGGTGGCCGACCTCAACGAGTTCTACGTATCTCGATAGGCGCCTTGCGGCCGCGAGCGGGAGAATAGTTGTGTCTGCGAAGCGTGACGCCCCGGTGGAGAGATCCGCGAACATGCGACTGGACTCTGCGCCGTGGACGCTGACGCTTCAGGTCGCGGCGACTGGCTTGGCGCTTGCGGCCTGGTTCCTTTTTGCCCGTACCGGACTTGCGGACAAGGCCGACATGCCCGGGCCTGTCGAGACCTTGTCCGCCCTGTGGGAGCTGTGGAAAACGGCGGGCTACTGGCAGGCCGTAGGCGGCACCGTGCGCGCCTGGGCGCTCGGCCTCCTGCTCAGCATCGCGATCGGCGTTCCGGTGGGGCTGCTCATCGGCAGGAGCAGGCGCAGCTTCGAGTCGACGCGGTTCATGATCGACTTCCTGCGGACCATTCCCTCCCTGGCGCTCGTTCCGCTCGCCTTGCTCCTGTTCGGCCAGTCTCTCACCATGGTCATCGTCGTTTGCTGCCTGGCGACCGTATGGCCGCTTCTGATCCAGTCCATCTATGCCGGCCAGCACGCGGACCATTATCTGCATACCGTCGCGCGCTCATTCAGGCTAAGCAGGTGGCACCGGATCGCCTACGTCCTGGCGCCCGAGGCGCTCGCCTTCATCTGGCCGGGCCTGCGCATTGCCGCGACCGCATCGCTGCTAGTCACCATCGGAGCCGAGCTGGTCGGCGCCGTCCGCGGGACGCTGGGCTTCAATCTGCTGGAGGCGCAGGCATTCAACCAGCCGGCGTTCCTGTTCGCCTATGTTCTAACGTCCTGCGCGCTCGGCCTCATGATCAACGGCGGCCTTCTGCTTTTGCAGCGCCGCCTGCTCTGGTGGCATCCCGCCTGGCGAGGGGGGTGAGGCATGACTGCACGACCGACGCAGCCGGCCGGGCAAAGCCGCACGCGCATGGTCGGACTGCTGTGGCAGGCGTGGCTGCCATTGGCGGCGGCCGTCGCGATATGGTTCTGGAGCTCCGGCAGCCAGTCCTATTTCTTTCCGCCGCTTTCGCGTGTCCTGGAGGAGACGTGGAGGATCTGGTTCGCAGGGGGTGGAATCCTCCGGGACATCGTCCCCAGTTTCGTGCGGCTGATCACCGGGTTCGCGCTCGCGCTCGTGCTGGGCGTTGCCTTGGGGACGATCCTCGGCATCAACCGGACGCTCGAGGTCGCCATGCGGCCGGTCACCGAGGCGCTGCGCGCCATTCCGGGAGCGGCGCTGTTGCCCATCGCCATGATGTTCCTGGCATCCGGCGAAACGATGAAGCTGTCCATGATCGCCTTCATCTCGACTTGGCCGATCCTCCTCAACACCATCGAGGGGGTACGCTCGGTCGACCCCACGCTCAGGCTTGTGATGGCCTCGTTCCGGCTCAGCCCTTGGTATCGCTTTCGCTACGTTTTCCTGCCGGCGGCTGCGCCGCAGATCATGGCGGGCGCGCGGATATCCTTTGCGGTCTCGGTCGCGGTGATGGTGATCGTCGAGATGTTCGGAACGCCGGGCGGCATGGGATACTTCATCCGGCACGCGCAGCAGACTTTCCAGGTCGTCCCCATGTGGACCGGCATTCTGATGCTCGGCCTGTTCGGCTACGCGCTGAACGTCCTGTTCCGGCTCATCGAGCGACGGGTGCTGCGGTGGCACTACGCAATGGCCGCGCACAGCGAAGGAGGAAACCAATGATCGCATCCGTCCGCCCGCGCCATGCGGTCTCGGGCAGCGAGCCCGCATCCGACGCCTCGCCGATACTGGCGATCAGGAATCTCTCGTTCTCCTACGGGGCGGTCCGGATTTTTGAGGAACTGGACTGCGAGGTGCGGCAGGGCGAATTTCTTTGCGTCGTGGGCCCCTCCGGAGTGGGCAAGACGACCTTGCTGCAATGTCTGGCTGGCCTGCGTCTACCGACCAAGGGCGGAGTCGTGCTGAAGGGCAATCTCGTCACGGCCCCGCCAGCCGAACTCGCAGTGGTGTTTCAGGACTATTCACGCTCCCTGATGCCCTGGCTCACCGCCGAGGAGAACATAACGCTGCCGCTGCGCTCCGCCCGTCTTTCGCGCGCGGAATGCCACCAGCGGGCGCGCAAGGCGTTGGAGGAAGTCGGCCTTGTAGGGGTGGAGGGCAAGTATCCGTGGCAATTGTCGGGCGGTATGCAACAGCGTGTGGCCATCGCGCGAGCATTGGCCTACCAGCCTTCGATCATCATCATGGACGAGCCGTTCGCCTCGGTCGACGCGCAGACGCGGTCCGACCTCGAGGACCTCGTGCTGAATGTCCGCCAACATCTCGGCATCACGATCGTCCTTGTGACGCATGACATAGACGAAGCCGTCTATCTTTCCGATCGGGTGCTGGTCTTGTCGGGACGACCCGCCAAGGTTCTCGACATCGTGGATGTGAACCTCGGGCGTCAGCGCGATCAGATAGGAACCAAGTCGCTCCCGGAATTCGCCGAGCTGCGCTCGCGCGTATACCGCCTCATCCGACGGAAACCATCGCATGGCGGCGTCCCGGCAGACGACGGAGGAGAGCGGTGAGCGGGCCGCAGACGGAGTCCGCCACAATGTTCAGAAGCGTGGCGGGGCATTTTGCCAGCGGTGTGACTGTGGTCACCACGCTGGACGACGGCTCGCCTGTCGGCACCACCGTTTCGGCCGTGTCGTCGCTTTCGCTAGAACCGCCGATGATGCTGGTCTGCCTCAACCGCAGCAGCGCAACACAGGCGGCGATCAGGAAGGCGGGCGTTTTCGCGGTAAACATCCTGGCGGAGGGGCAGGACGGGATCGCCTTCCGCTTCGCGGGGAAGGGGCCGGACAAGTTCAAGGACGTCGCCTATCGGCGCGGCATCACCGGCGCTCCGGTCATCGACGGCGCGCTGGCGGCCGTCGAATGCCGCACGAGCGAGGCCGTGGAAGGCGGTTCGCATACCGTGTTCCTGGCCAACGTGGTCGCCGCGGCGGCGTTCAACGGCGATCCGCTCACATATTTCAAGGGCGGCTTCGGACGGCTCGAACGGTTGGAAGAGCAGACAGCATATCAGAAATTGCGGGCATGGATCCTTCAGCGCAACGTCGCCGTGGGCGATCCGGTCGATCCCGGACTGGCCGCACAGGCACTGGGTGCGGACCCGTCGCACATCCGTAACGGGCTCATCCGGCTGGCTGCGGAAATGCTGGTCGAGCGCGGCAAGGACGGCGCCTTCGCGGTCGCGCCCGTGACCTGCGAGCTTGCCGCCAGATTGATCGACGCTCGCGCGGCGATGGTGGCCGGCGTCATAGATGCCCATCTCGGCTCGGCCGGCGCCGAGCAGATCGTTGAATTGCAAGAGCTGGCCGCCAAGCTCGAGGCGCTTCAGGCCAACCCCGCCGCCGGCCTCGACGATTTCCTGTCCGCCGCCGAACGGTTTCATGTCGTGCTCGTCGGCCTCGCGCGGTCGCGGCCGCTCGCGAGCGCGCATTTCCGTCTCGGCATCGACGTGGTGTGGCGCAGGGGCCTCGGCGCCGACTGGCGCGACCGGCTGGGCGAGGGGGCGCTGACGAGCCTCGCCGGCGCCATCGCCGAAGGGGACCGCGCGGCGGCCATCGAGGCGCTGCGAAAGCACCATCGCACGGTGAGACACGCGGCCGAGACCGCCCTGCGCGAGCAGGGCGGATATGTCTGAAATCGGGACTATTGGAGGGACAGGTGACTGAACAAAAAGGAAAAATGGTCCTGAGCATGTTCATGATCACGGCCGGATACCATTATGACAGCTGGACGATGCCGGGCAGCCGCGCCGAGGAACTGGGCTATGCCGACCTGATCATCGACATGGCGAAGAAGGCCGAGGCCGCCAAGCTCGACTCGCTGTTCTTCGGCGACATCTACGAAGCCGGAAAGATACCGGGCGCCGATCCCACCGTCTCGGGGCATTACGAACCGATCACCAGCCTGTCCGTGGTGTCCCAACACACCAGCCGCATCGGGTTGATCGGCACCGCCTCCACGACCTTCTGCGCCCCCTACAATGTCGCAAGGCAGTTTGCCGGGCTCGACACACTGAGCAACGGCCGCGCCGGCTGGAACATCGTCACCTCTGTGACCGGAAACGAGAACTTCGGCATCGAATCGATGCCGCCCTCCATAGAACGGTATCGCCGCGCGAGCGAATTCGTGGATGTGGTGACGGCGCTTTGGGACAGCTGGGCGGACGACGCCGTGGTGGCGGATCGCGAACGCGGCATATGGGCCGATCCGGAGCGGATCCGTCCGATCGCGCACCGCGGGGAATTCTACTCCGTGCATGGGCCAATCAACATGCGGCGGCCGCCGCAGGGGCGGCCCATTCTGGTGCAGGCGGGATCGTCGGATGCCGGGATCGAGCTCGGCTCGCGCGTCGCCGACTGTATCTACACCGCCCAGCCGGAGCGTCAGGAGGCCATCGACTTCTACGCCGACTATAAGAAGCGGGTGGCGGCGAAGGGGCGTGATCCCGCGCACGTCAAGATCCTGCCCGGCCTGGTGCCGGTCGTGGGCCGGACCAGAGGCGAGGCAAAGGACCTCCTCGATCTCCTCGGCTCGCATGTCAGGATGGACGCGGGGCGCTACATACTGGGACGCCGGCTCAAGATGGATCTGACGGAACTCGATCTCGACAGGCAAATCCCGGCCGAATGGTTCCTCAGCCCCGAGGAGGAGACCAACAGCCGCTACCTTATCTTCCGCGACCTGTCGATCAACAAGGGGCTGACACTGAGGGAACTGATCATCGAGCATTCCCGCGGCCACGGGCATCTGTGGCTGGGGGGCACCACCTCCGAGGTGGCCGATACGATGGTCGACTGGTTCGAGGCGGGCGCATGCGACGGCTTCAGCCTCAACGCCGCCTTCGTTCCCGGCGGCGTGGATCTCATTTGCGACCTGCTGGTGCCCGAACTGCAGAGTCGCGGCTATTTTCGCGAGGAATACCAGGGCACGACGCTGCGCGAGCATCTGGGACTGCCCCGCCCGCCCGCGTGGGATCGCCAAGCTGCGGACGAGGCCAACGGAGGATGACGTGAAAGAATATCAGATGCTCATCGGCGGCGAGTGGGTTCCGGCGGCAGGCGGAACGACGTTCGAAACCGTCGATCCCTATGTGACGGAGCCCTGGGCGCGCCTGCCGCGCGCCGACGAGCGCGACGCCGCCCGCGCGGTCGCCGCGGCGAAGACGGCGCTGGGGTCGCCGCAATGGGCCGGTCTCACTCCCACCCGGCGCGGCGCGCTGCTGCGTCGTCTGGCGGAGCTGATCGAGCAGAACGTCGAGCGCTTGGCGGAAGTGGAATCGCGGGACAACGGAAAGATCATGCCGGAGACGCGCGGGCTGGCGATCTATGCCGCGCAGATCTTCCACTACTACGCTGGCATGGCCGACAAGATTGAAGGCGCGGTGATCCCGGTCGACCGGCCGAACTTCCTGACCTTCACGCGCTCCGAGCCTGTCGGCGTCGTAGCGGTCATCATTCCTTGGAACAGCCCGATGCTGATGGTAGCGGGCGGCATCGCGCCGGCACTGGCGGCCGGCTGCACGGTGGTGCTGAAGCCGTCGGAGCACGCATCAGCGTCCAGCCTGGAATTTGCGCGTCTTGTCGAGCAGGCCGGCATTCCGCCGGGGGTCGTCAATGTCATCACCGGGTTCGGCGCCGAAGTCGGCACCGCGCTGACCGAGCATCCCGACGTCGCTGCGATCGCCTTCACCGGCGGTGAGGCGACGGGCATGAGGATCGGCGAGGCTGCCGCGCGCGGCCTCAAGCAGGTCTGCCTCGAACTGGGCGGCAAGTCGGCGAACATCGTGTTCGACGATGCGGACTTCGAGCGTGCCGCGCGCGGCTGCGTTGCCGGCATCTTCACCTCCGGGGGGCAATCCTGCATCGCAGGTTCGAGGCTGCTCGTGCAGCGCGGCATGCATGACGCCTTCGTCGAACGGGTGATCGAGCTTGCCTCCGGTATCAAGGCAGGAGACCCCCGCGCTCCCGGAACCACGCTCGGGCCGGTCGCCAACGAGGCGCAACTCAACAAGATTCTCGAATTCGTCGAGAGGGCCCCGGCCGAAGGCGCCAGATGCGTGCTCGGAGGAAAGAGGTTGCACGAGGACAAATGGTTTGTCGAGCCCACCATCTTCACCGGGGTGAGGCCTGACATGCACATCGCCTGCGAAGAGGTCTTTGGCCCTGTGCTCTCCGTCATTCCTTTCGATGACGAGGCCGAGGCGATCGAGATCGCCAACGGCACCCGCTTTGGTCTCGCCGGCGCCGCGTGGACCAGCGACATCCCCAAGGCGCTTCGCGTCGCGGGCGCAGTGCAGGCCGGCACGTTCTGGATCAACAACTACCGCGTGGTCAGCATGATGGCGCCCTTCGGCGGCACGAAGAACAGTGGGCACGGCCGGGTCAACGGCTTTGCGGGCCTCCATGAGTTTCTCGTGAGCAAGACGATATGGCTCGACACCGGAAACGAAATCCCCGATCCGTTTGCGGTGAGGATCTGACATGGAGGTCGTCGATTATCTGGTCGTGGGCGCCGGCTCCTCCGGCAGTGTCGTCGCAGCAAGGCTGAGCGAGGAACGCGAGAACCGGGTTCTGGTGCTCGAGGCAGGCCCGTGGGACAGGTTTCTGCGTCTGAAGGTGCCGATCGCCGGCATGACGATGAGCCATCATCCGCAGACGAGCTGGCAGTATGAGAGCGAACCCGAGCCGGGGCTCGGCGGACGCCGGCTTCAGATTCCTCGGGGACGGGTGGTCGGCGGAAGCTCCGCGGTCAACGGTGCAGTCTACAACCGCGGCAGTCCTGACGATTTCTCACTCTGGGCGGAGCAGGGTCTCCCAGATTGGAGCTATGCGTCCGTCCTTCCCTATTTCCGCCGCGTCGAGGATCATTGGCGCGGGAGCGACGACTATCACGGCGCCGGCGGTCCGGTTCCGGTCACTAGGCTCTCCTATCGCAGCAGTCTGACCGGCGCAGCACTCGCGACCGCCCGCTCGCTTGGCTATCCCGTTAGCGACGACTGGGTGGGCCCCGAGCCGGAAGGCTGGGGCCTTCCGGACGTCAATGTCGACAGGCGCGGCCGCCGGATCACCTCGGCCACCGCATTCCTGAAACCCGCCCTCAAGCGGCGTTCGAACATCAAGCTGCGCCCGAACGCGACGATGCTGAACCTGATTGTCGAGGGCGGACGGGCGGTGGGCGCCCGCTACGAGGCCGACGGGCAGGTCCATCGGGTCAGGGTGGAAAAGGAGATCGTGCTTTCCGGCGGGGCGATGGGATCTCCGCAAATCCTGCTGCTGTCGGGCATCGGGCCCGCCGACGAGCTCAGGGCCCTGGGCATCGACGTGGTGCACGACCTGCCCGGAGTCGGCCGCGGGTTCAACGACCAGCCGATGATCGGGCAAACCCGCTTCACACGGCGTCCCGTGACGACCGAAGGCGTGCTGCGGCTGGATCGACTCGCACTCGAGATGGCCAGATGGTTCCTCGGCGGATCCAGTGTGCTCAGCGGCCCGCCCGCCATAGCGGCGGCGAACATTCGCACCGTGCAGGGGCGGCGCGCTCCGGACCTGCGGTTCATGATCGCAAGCGGATCGCACGAATCCCATCCGTGGTTTCCCGTCGTCAGGCCGGGCGCCGGCCACCAGATCTTCGCGATGTGCGCGCTCGCGCATCCGAGAAGCCGCGGGGCGATCACGCTGCGCAGCGCCGACCCCAAGGCGCCGCCGCGAGTTTCCTACAACCTGCTCACCGATCCGTGGGATGTCGAGGAGGCGAGGCGAGGCTTCCGGCTGCTGGAGGAATTCCTCGACCACCCGCCCCTTGGCGACGAGCTCGGTTCCAGGATACTGCCCGGCCGCCAGTTGATCGAGGACGACGAAATCGACGCCTATATCCGCCAGGCGGCGCACACCACGGCCCATCCGATGGGGTCCTGCAGGATGGGCGTCGACAGCGACGCCGTCGTGGACACGCAATGCCGCGTGCGCGGAATGGAGGGCCTGAGGGTCGTGGACGTCTCGGTTCTGCCGGTTCAGCTCTCGGGCAACCCCCACGGCACCGCCGTCATGCTGGGCGATCGCATCGGCGACGCGATGCTCGGCCGGCCAGCCCTGCCGCCGTCACCTGCCGTGCAACAGATGTGAGGAAGAGGCGGTTTCCGTCTCTTCATGCCCGCGCAGCGCGCATCGTCATGCGCTTCGCTTCAGGTCCAGATCGGCGTTTCGGCTGATGTTCAGATAGGGAAAGCGCGCCGTCCTGGCGCGGATTTCCTTGATGCGTCGGCCCGCCTCCCCCCAATGGACAATCACGTCGGTGCCCGGCTCGGCCGCGTCACGGTCGATCGTGCAGTGGGAGATGAACTTTCTGTAGTAATAGCTGTAGGCGACGCTCGATGAGACGCCGACGCGCCTGCCGCCGATGGTCACGTGATCGGCATGCCCCACCATGTGCTTGAAGGCGGGCGTGACGGGCATTTCGAATGCCGAATAGGGCTCGCCGTCCTCTCTGACCTGCGAGGCGAAGACATCCGTCACATCCTCGGCATTCCATTCGAGAGTGACGATGGTGCGCTTCGGCGCCGCAAGCTCGGCGGCCACCGCCTCCCGGCCGATGAAGTCATGGTCGAGGTTCACGGACTTCTCCCAGCCGACTTCCGTGATGCTGCGCCAGCGGGCGCGCATGTCGGAATGATCGACGCTGCCGCTGATGCTGGCGCTGATGCCGGCGGCGCCCCGCAGCGAATTCATGAACGGCTGGTATCCGGGATCGGCGTCGGAGGCGCCGAGGAAGGTCCAGGTCTGCTGCGGAAAGCCGCCCTCGATGTGATTGACGCCGTATGTCCGCCAGCCCAGCCTCTCGATGCCGAACTCCTCCCCTGCCTCGAACACGATCTGGTATACCGCATGCGCTTCCGACATCGGGCCATGCAGTTCATAGGCCAGGGTTCCCGCCATGCCCACGCGCATGATCTGCATGTCCATTCCCGCGATGCGGATGTCGCGCGAGCGCAGGAACCGGATGTCGGAAAGGTTTTCCCCGGAGAGCTTCTCCAGTAGCGGCAGCGAATTGGGCCCCGCGATCTGGAAGAGGTAGCGGTCCTCAATGACCTGCTCCACGTCGAAACCTGTCTTGCTGTATTGGTAGGGTGCCCAGAGGGCCGCGCAGAACAGCCTGAACGTATCGTCGGCCAGCCGCTGCAGCACGCCGTGGGAGGCGATCAGGCCGTTGTCGATGCACATGATCGCGTGCTTTGCCGCGCCGACGCTGAAATTCTCGAAGCCGTTCACGCAGATGGACGCCAGGAACCGCTTCGCCTCCGGGCCGCGGAAAATGATCTGCGAGCCCCTGCCTGAAAGACCGGCGTGGATGTAGCAGCTGTTCTTCCACGACAGGCTCTCGCGCCTCCAGCCGCTGAACTCCCAGACGCGAGCCGTCCCGGCGCGAATATTGTAGATACTGTGCTCGAGATATTCGGGGCTGGCCGAAACGAACCCGCCGTCGGATTTCATGGTCATGCTTGCTCTCTCCCGGGATCTCTGCCCGCTGGACATCCACGATCATTAGCATCGCGCCGTCGCGGACTGCATGTTTGCTTCTGCATCAGTGTGATGCTAACTGGTGATCGCGACAAAGGGAGGACCCTGACGATGGACGCTCGCGGGCTGCTGCTGCCCATGAATCCGAAGACGATGCCGGATCTGGCGAAGCTGTATTGCTTCGCGGCGGTGGCGAGGTATCGCAGTTTTCGCGGTGCTGCGCTTCATCTGGCCATCGGCCAGTCAGTCCTGAGCCGGAAGATTCAGGATCTCGAATCCCATTATGGCTGCGTGCTGCTCCAGCGCGGATCGCGGGGGGTCAGCCTGACGGAGGCCGGCGCCGTATTGCTTGAGCACGTCGACCCGCTGCTCGAAGACGCCGCCCGGCTAGATACCGTCATGCTCGGCAGCAGGCCGCAACCTGCCGGACGCGTCAAGCTCGCGCTTCCGCCAAGTTTCGCCGAACTTCTTGTGCCCCTGCTGGCTGCAAAGCTGGCAGAGACGAACCCGTCGATTGCTTTGCACATTGCCGAGGGAGCACCCCTGAACGTCCTTGAACAGGTCACATCCGGCGATGCCGATATTGCGATCGTCGCCTCACCGGCACCCACCAGCGTGCTCATCGAAGAAGAGCTGGGCAGCGAAGAGGTTTTCCTTATCGGCGCACTCGGCAAGGGCCGATCAGGTTACGTGACTGTCAAAGAGCTGGCCGAAACGCCTCTCATCGGACACTCGCAGCCTCACGGCATGAAGTCGATCGGCGATAAAATACTTAAGCAGATGGATGCGGATATCAAACCCAGTATCGTTGTTGACGGACCTAATTCCATTCGAAGTCTCGTCTTGTCCGGCCGCTATTCCTGCATTCTACCGCCTACCATGTTCATGCGCGAGATCGCGAGCGGGCAGCTAGAGGCGCGCCGCTTCTCGTTCCGACCAAGTCGGACCTTGGCAGTGGCGAGCGCCCGCGAAAAGTCGATCTCCCTTGCTGCGAGAACTGTAGCGCGCGTGTTGAGAGAGTGCGCCCAAAAAGTATTTGCTGACTATCCAGAGCTTGGCGGTCCAATAGGGCCGACGCTCGCGCAGGGTCACGGAAGGCGGCGAGAGCGGCGGCCCACGCCTAAATAGCGTTGAGATAATGACAACAGGGCGCGACACGCGCGACCGGAAGCCATCGACTACCGGACACCACGTTCCGAGAGCGTTGGCGATCTTCAATGAGGCAACGCTCTGCGAGGTTATCGCCCTGCCGCCCGCAGCCGTTCCTGGTCGATCATCGGCTGCTGCCTTCTTCGGCTGCTGCCTTCTTCTGGCAGATGGCCAGCCTGCCGTTGACGAAGGCGGAACATCAGCTACCTTCCAGCAAAGGTTCGGGCTCCACAATCGGCCGCCGGTATTCCTGAGCATGGCGACTATCGGCTTCTTCTTCATGGCGCAGTTCGCGCTCTTTACCTATGTCCGGCGGCAATTCTCAAAAGGGTGACGAGGTCGAAGTCTCGACCCGTTCCTTGTTCTGCTCGGCATTGGCATCACCGGAATTATCGGCATCAGCCTGATCAGCGGTTCTGCCGTCAGCGCCAGCGGCCAGCCGCGCCGCCTCAATCGCAGCGACGTCGATCTTCTTCATATTCATCATCGCCTCGAAGGCGCGTTTTGCTTCAGCGCCGCCGGCGGCCATCGCGTCGGTCAGCACGCGCGGGGTGATCTGCTAGGAGATGCCCCATTTTGTCCTTGCGCCAGCCGCACATGCTTTCCTGCCCGCCATTCGGAGACGCCTTGTTGACCGGCAACTTAGGGGCCGACACCAGACGGTCCGGTTCTGGAAATTGCCCAGCGGTAAGCTGCCGTTCAGGGTCCGACTCTATTTCGGTCGTTCAGCATGATTTGTAAGCAGCCCCAAACCGGCCGTTCGAAGGGCATCCGGATTTCCGGCCCGAGTAGGGCCGATGCGGGCGGGCAGCTTCGCGCCGAAACCGTTCCTATCCACCAATCGATGCCGACGACTGCAACGCCACGATCGACATCAATAATCTTGCATGCCACAGCTCGGAATATAGGATCGGGTTTCTAGGAGCGCGGGGGGAGCTTGCATGGTCGATCTAGTGAGTTTTTCCGAGGCGATCGCCGATTCCAGACAATTCTCAAAGCGCCATCTTTTGATCGGAAACGGGTTTAGCATCGCGTGCTGCCCCGATATCTTCCATTACGGATCGCTCTTCAGCGCGGCGGATTTTTCCAACAACCCAGAGCTGGTAAAAGTCTTCGAAATTCTCGGAACGCAGGATTTCGAGATCGCCATCAAGAACCTTGAAGCCGGAGCGCTGCTCGCGGGCATATATACACCTGGGCATGCCGATGCAGCCGCCAAGATGCTGGCCGATGCCAACGCTTTGAAGGAAATCCTTCTAACCGCCATCGCCGGAAACCACCCGGACGTTCCCGGCGATATTCCTAACGAGAAGTTTTGGGCCTGTCGGAGATTTCTCAGCCTGTTCCTAGGGCAGCAAAACGACGGTCAGGTTTTCACCCTGAACTACGATCTGCTGTTGTATTGGACCCTCATGCATGAGGACAATCCGTTCACGAAGCCCATCGACCTTGCCACGAACGACGGCTTTGGGAATGACGAAGACGATCCCATGGCCGACTACGTCGTCTGGCAGGGCGAAGTCGCGGCCCACAGCGCCAAGGTCCATTTCCTTCATGGAGCGTTGCATCTCTTCGATGCTGGCACGGAGCTACAGAAGTTCACATGGGTCAGGACGAACGATCGCCTGATCGACCAGGCGCGGCGCGCGATCAACGACAACAAATACCCGCTGTTTGTCACCGAGGGGTCAAGTGCGCAGAAAAAGGCGAAGATCCGGCACAACGCCTATCTCTACCAAGGGTTCAAGCAGCTAACTGCGAACGCGCAGCAGGGGCGGCACTGCTTTTTTGTCCTCGGGCATTCGTTGGCCGAGAATGACGACCATATCTTGCGGCGGTTCGGAACCGGTAGGTTCAAAAAGCTCTACGTCAGTCTGTTCGGCGATCCCGGATCACCAAGCAACCAGCAGATCATTGCCAAGGCGAACACCTTGACGGCCATGCGTCACGACAGATTTCCGCTCGAAGTTGCTTTCTATGACGCGGGGACAGCCAATCCGTGGACGTACCCCTAAACCGTCACGCATGCGGAGCTTCCGGACGAGGTCGTCAAGTTGGAGAGTTGGCTCACAAGCACCGCCGATCGCCAGAAGGCGCCAAGAAGCCCAGTTGAACCATGACGTCCAGAGCCGCCAGACGACACACCCGCCATAGAGGATTCGGTGCTCGCACAAAAACTGGGCCGCATCGAAGCTTGCTCGATTCACCTCCGGGACGATCTCGGCCGCAATCTGCTTCACGCTTACGTAGCCTCAGCGCCGCGGAACTGCGGACCGCCACACTCCGCTATCTTGAAGCGGATCAGGTGTTCATACGGGCACTCCGTACACGTCTTGTCCGCGTTGGGAACGACGGCGGCAACACGCGCGAACTCGACCGATTAAGCGCGGACCTGATAGCGCTACCGGCCAAGGGCCGCCGCGTTGGCCCGACTGCGGATTGGCCGGTTTTGGCCTACATACTAGAGTAGCGGACGTTCAGCCCGCGATCCCATCCCGGGCAGCTTGAGATTGGGTGCCAGGCGACATCCCTTGGCAGGGCTCCCCTTCTCGACAATCTACGGCTACAAGTATCGAATCCTCGAAAGGGCCCTGTATGGCTTTGTGACGGCGGAGTGGCATTCTCACTATGAACACAACTGAAAGCGCGCTCGAGAAGTCACTTGTTACAAAGCTGCAGGATCTGAAATATGAGCATCGCCCAGACATTCGCGACCGCGCCTCGCTGGAGCGGAACTTCCGGAAGAGGTTCGAAGAGTTAAATCGCGTTCACCTCACAGACGCGGAGTTCTCTCGGCTTCTCGACGAGATTGTCACACCCGACGTATTCACCGCTGCTCGCACACTGCGCGAGCGTAACAGCTTCACGCGCGATGACGGAACGCCGCTGAACTACACGCTCGTCAACATCAAGGACTGGTGCAAGAATTCGTTTGAGGTGGTCGACCAGCTCCGAATCAACACGGACAACAGTCACCATCGCTATGACGTCGTTCTCCTGATCAACGGTGTGCCGGTCGTTCAGATCGAACTGAAGACGCTTGGTATAAGCCCGCGCCGAGCTATGGAGCAGATCGTCGAGTACAAGAACGATCCCGGCAACGGCTACACCAAAACAATACTCTGTTTTCTGCAGCTGTTCATCGTCAGCAACCGCGATAGGACGTTCTACTTCGCGAACAACAATGCGCGCCATTTCGCATTCAATGCCGAGGAGCGCTTTCTGCCGGTCTACGAGTTTGCCGATGTCGACAACAAAAAAATTGTCCACCTCGATAGCTTCGCCGAGACCTTCCTCGCCAAATGCACGCTCGGCCAGACGATCAGCCGCTACATGGTTCTGGTTGCAAGTGAGCAGAAGCTCCTGATGATGCGGCCGTATCAGGTCTATGCGGTGAAGGCGATTGTCGATTCCATCGCCCAGGACTGCGGCAACGGCTACATCTGGCACACCACGGGCAGCGGCAAGACGCTCACCTCCTTCAAGGCATCAACGCTGCTGAAGGACAATCCCGACATCGAAAAATGCCTATTCGTCGTGGACCGCAAGGACCTCGATCGGCAGACGCGCGAGGAGTTCAATAAGTTCCAGGAAGGTTGCGTCGAGGAAAACACCAACACCGCCTCCCTCGTCCGGCGCCTTCTCTCTGATGACTATGCCGACAAGGTCATCGTCTGCACGATCCAGAAGCTTGGCCTTGCGCTGGACGAAAACAGTAAGCGTAACAAGCAGCAGAAAAAAGACGGCAAGAAGAGCTTCAAGGAACAGCTTGAGCCCCTTCGCGGCAAGCGCATCGCCTTTATCTTCGACGAATGCCATCGCTCACAGTTCGGCGAGAATCATAAGGCCATCAAGGAGTTCTTCCCGCGGGCGCAGCTCTTCGGCTTCACCGGAACGCCCATCTTTGATCAGAACGCTGCTCAGCAGAAAATCGAGGACACCCAGGCCAGTATGAAGACGACGGAAGACCTCTTCCAGAAGCGGCTTCATACCTACACGATCACGCACGCTATCGAGGACGGAAACGTCCTTCGGTTCCATGTGGACTACTTCAAGCCGCAGGGCAAGACCCTGCCCAAGCCGGGCGAACCGCTGGCCAAGCGGGCGGTCATCGAGGCGATCCTGTCCAAGCACGATGCGGCCACCGGTCAGCGCCGGTTCAACGCCCTGCTCACCACGTCGTCGATCAATGACGCCATCGAATATCACGCGCTGTTCAAGACCATGCAGGCCGAGAAGCAAGCTGCCGATCCCAGCTTCCAGCCGCTGAACATCGCCTGCGTCTTCTCCCCGCCTGCCGAGGGCGATCCTGACGTGAAGCAGATTCAGGAAGACCTCCCGCAGGAGAAGGAAGACAACGCGGTCGAGCCGGAAAAGAAGAAGGAAGCCCTGAAGGCGATCCTCGCGGACTACAACGCCCACTATGGCACCAATCACAAGATCGGCGAGTTCGACCTATACTATCAGGATGTGCAGAAGCGCATCAAGGATCAGCAGTGGCCCGAAGCTGACCTAAGGAAAGCCTATCCCAATGTGCAGCACCACAAGATCGACATCACGATTGTCGTCGACATGTTGCTGACAGGCTTCGACTCCAAGTTCCTTAACACCCTCTACGTCGACAAGAACCTCAAGCATCACGGTTTGATCCAGGCGTTCTCGCGCACCAACCGCGTGCTGAACGCCACCAAGCCCTATGGCAACATCCTCGACTTCCGCCAACAGCAGGGTGCGGTCGATGCCGCCATCGCCCTTTTCTCCGGTGAGGCGGCCGCCGAAAAGGCTCGCGAAATCTGGCTGGTCGACAAGGCACCCGTGGTCATCCAGAAGCTGGAAAACGCCGTCCAGAAGCTCGACACCTTCATGAAGTCGCAGGGCCTCGACTGCGCCCCCGACGCAGTGCCCAATCTCAAGGGCGATGCCGCCCGCGCGGCCTTCATCGAGCATTTCAAGGAGGTTCAGCGGCTCAAGACCCAGTTGGACCAATATACCGATCTGACGCCCGAAAACGCCGCCACGATCGAACAGATCCTGCCGCGCGACAACCTTCTGGGCTTTCGTGGGGCCTATCTGGAAACCGCCCAGCGCCTGCGGGCCCAGCAAGGCAAGGGGGCGGACAAGCCGACGCCCGAAGCCGACCAGTTGGATTTCGAGTTCGTCCTCTTCGCCTCGGCCGTCATCGACTATGACTATATCATGGGCCTGATCGCCCGCTATTCCGAGGCAACTCCCGGCAAGCAGAAGATGAGCCGCGAGGAGCTTATCGGCCTGATTCAGTCCGATGCGAAGTTCATGGACGAGCGCGAGGACATCGCGGCCTATATCAACACCCTAAAGGCAGGCGAGGGGCTCAGCGAAAAGGCCATCCGCGACGGCTACAGCCGCTTCAAGGCGGAAAAGAACGCGGCGGAACTGGCGGGCATCGCGGGCAAGCACGGACTAGCGACCGAGGCGCTGCAAGGCTTTGTCGACACCATTCTGCAACGCATGATCTTTGACGGCGAGGCGCTGACCGACCTGATGGAACCCCTTGGCCTGAACTGGAAGGCGCGGCGGGTTAAAGAGTTGGACCTGATGGCCGACTTGATGCCGGTGCTGTTAAAGCGCTCTAGCGGGCGCGAGATTTCAGGGCTGAGCGCTTATGAGCAGTAAGGGGAAAACCACGACCGCGACGGGCGGTGGGCCCGCTTTGGTGCCCAAGCGCCGGTTTCCGGAGTTTCGCGATGCGGGGGAGTGGCAAGAGAAATCACTCAGCAGCTTTCTGACGCCCGTAGCGCGCGAGAGAATGAAGCCTAGTGAGGGCTACAAAGGACTTGGATTGCGAAGTCATGGCAAAGGGACCTTCTTAAAGGAACAGGAGGACCCTGCGAAGAACGCCATGGACGTGCTCTATGAGGTTAAGCGCGAAGATTTGATTGTTAACATCACCTTCGCTTGGGAGGGCGCGATAGCAATTGCAGGCAGCTCCGATGATGGGGCTTTGGTGTCGCATCGCTTCCCAACCTACACCTTCTCTAAAGATCGGGCTTTGCCCGAGTTCTTCAAGTTCAAGGTCGCCGACAAGCAGTTTGTCTACAAGCTGGGTTTGATCTCGCCAGGTGGTGCGGGCAGAAACCGCGTCATGAGCAAGACCGACTTTCTAAAGCTAAAAGTCTTGCTTCCAAACCCCGACGAACAACAAAAGATCGCCGACTGTCTGGACTCGGTGGATGCGCTGATTGCCGTGCAAGGGCGGAAGGTGGACGCGCTGAGGGCCCACAAGAAGGGCGTGATGCAGCAGCTTTTCCCCCAGGAAGGCGAAACCCAACCCCGCCTCCGCTTTCCCGAGTTTGAGGGGGCGGGGGAGTGGGAGGAAATCCCGATTTCCAAATTGGTAGACGGCCTGAGAGCTGGAGTTAGCGTTAACTCAGGTGACCGACCTGCGCAACCTAGTGAGATTGGTGTTTTGAAAACGAGCGCCGTTACAAGTGGGGTTTTCGAACCACTTGAGAACAAGGTTGTATCTGATGAGGAAGAAATTAACCGTGCCAGAGAGCCAGTCCGTGCCGATACAATCATCATCAGCCGCATGAACACTCCTGCGCTCGTTGGAGCCAGCGCATATGTAAAGGATGGCCTTCCAAACATCTTTCTTCCTGATCGCCTCTGGGCTGCCAGGCCGACGCCTGGGACGTCTATGCGCTTTGTCGCGTTGGTTCTTGGCTCTGATATGGGTCGCGCAGCACTATCGAATCTGGCGGGGGGAAGCTCTGGCTCCATGAAGAACATCTCCAAACCGGACGTTTTAGCACTCCTGATCAAAGTGCCGTCGTTGAGCGAACAGCAGCGCATCGCCGATTGCCTCACGTCCCTCGATGACATCATCACCGCCGAGGCCCGAAAGCTCGACACCCTCAAGGCCCACAAGAAGGGGCTGATGCAGCAGCTTTTCCCCCAGGTTGGAGGGGCTGACGCATGAGCGGCGTCCGCACCTATCAGAGCTTGGGTAAGCTGGTGACACGGCTGAGGGACGATCTGAACGACGCCGACCTTGTGTTGCTGTACGCCTATAACCGCACCGGCAAGACTCGCCTGTCGATGGAGTTCAAGGACGCGGGCAAGCGCAAGAACAAGAAGAACCCGACCGGGACGCCCGACACGCTCTATTTCAACGCCTTCACCGAGGATCTGTTCGTCTGGGAAAACGACCTTGAAGGCGACAGCGTGCGCCGCCTGCAACTGAACGAAAAGTCATCCTTCTTCAACGCGATGACGGAACTCGCGCTGGAAGAGACGATTGATCTCTACCTCTCCCGATACGCCGACTTCGATTTCGACTTCACCTATAAAGATGTTCAGCAGGGCGAAGAGACCATCTCCAAGCCCGATTTCGTGAGTTTCCGAAAGGGCAATCAGACCAACATCAAAGTGTCACGGGGTGAACAGAACATCTTTGTCTGGTGCATCTTCATGGCCATCTGCGAACGGATGCTGGATGGGCATGAATCCTATCAGGAGAAGAAGTATCTCTACATCGACGACCCGATCTCGTCGCTGGATGACAACAACGCGATTTCCGTGGCCTGCGATCTGGCCAAGCTTCTCCGCCGCGCAGCCACCCGAAAGAATGCCGACGATGCACCTGCGCCGATCAAGGTGATCTTCTCGTCCCACCACGCGCTGTTCTTCAACGTCATGTGCAACGAAATGGGCAGGCGGGCCGATGGCGAACCGAAGATTACCCACAAGCGCTATTTCTTGCACCGCCCAAACGGCGACGGCGCCTACACGCTTCAGACAACGGAGGATACACCCTTCTTCCACCACGTCGCCACCTTGGCCGAGTTGCGGCGTGCCGCCGATCCCGACAAGGGGAAGCTCTACACCTTCCACTTCAACGCCTTGCGCAGCGTCATGGAGAAGACGGCCTCTTTCTTCGGTCATCCAAGCATGGCCTTCTGTCTCAAGGCGCTCGACAACGAGGAAGATCGGGCGCTGTTCAACCGGGCCCTGAACCTATTGAGCCACGGCGCCTATGCCATCCATGAACCCACAGAGATGGGCGAGGACAACAAGGAACTGTTTCGCCGCATCCTGCGCGAATTCATCGCGCGGTTCGAGTTCGCCCTGCCGGGCGTCGTTCCGGCCCAGCCCGCAGCCCCGGCGCCCGCCCCTCAGGAAGCACCCGTACAATGAACGACCAAATCCAAAAGCAACTGGGCAAGACGCTCTGGAACATTGCCGATACGCTGCGCGGCGCGATGAACGCGGACGATTTCCGCGATTACATGCTGTCGTTCCTCTTCCTGCGCTACCTCTCTGACAACTACGAGGCGGCCGCCAAGAAGGAGCTTGGGCGCGACTATCCAGATCCCAGCGCGATCGGCAATGGCGGGCGCTCGCCCCTATCGGTGTGGTACGAGCAGAATCCCGATGATGTTGCAGATTTTGAAAAGCAAATGCGGCTCAAAGCCCACTATGTGATCCAGCCACAGCACCTCTGGACCAGCATCGCCCACATGGCCCGTACTCAGAACGGCGAATTGCTGAACACGCTACAGGCGGGCTTCAAATACATCGAGAACGAGTCCTTCCAGAGCACGTTCAGCGGCCTGTTCTCCGAGATCAATCTCGGCTCGGACAAACTCGGCCGGACCTACGCTGACCGCAACGCCAAGCTCTGCGCCATCATCACCGAGATCGCCAAAGGGCTCGCGGACTTCTCCTCCGATGTCGATGCGCTGGGCGACGCCTATGAATATCTGATCGGCCAATTTGCCGCCGGTTCCGGCAAGAAGGCGGGTGAATTTTATACGCCTCAGCAGGTGTCCGACATTCTCTCCGGGATTGTAACGCTCGACAGCCAGGAACCAGCCACTGGCAAGAAGGATCGGCTGACCAGCGTTCTCGACTTTGCCTGCGGCTCCGGTTCGCTACTGCTCAACGTGCGCAAGCGCATGGGGCTACACGGCATCGGCAAGATTTACGGGCAGGAAAAGAACATCACCACTTACAACCTTGCCCGCATGAACATGCTGCTGCACGGCGTGAAAGACACGGAATTTGAAATCTACCACGGCGATACGCTGTCCAACGACTGGGATATTCTGCGCGAGTTGAATCCCGCCAAGAAGCCCTCCTTCGATGCCATCGTGGCCAACCCGCCTTTCAGCTTGCGCTGGGAGCCGACTGAGGCGATGGGCGACGATGTGCGGTTCAAGAATTACGGGCTGGCGCCCAAATCGGCGGCCGACTTCGCCTTCCTGCTGCACGGCTTCCACTATCTCAAGGACGAGGGCGTGATGGCCATCATCCTTCCACACGGAGTGCTGTTCCGAGGAGGGGCAGAGGAGCGCATCCGCACCAAGCTGCTGAAGGACGGTCACATCGACACAGTCATCGGCCTGCCCGCGAACCTGTTCTACTCAACCGGTATCCCGGTCTGCATTCTCGTGCTCAAGAAATGCAAGAAACCGGATGACGTGCTCTTCATCAACGCGGCCGAGCATTTCTTGAAGGACAAGCGTCAGAACAAATTGGGGGATGGGAAGAACGGGACACCGGACCATATCGGCAAGATCATCGAAGCCTACAAGTTCCGGAAGGAGGAGGACCGCTATTCCAAGCGTGTCAGCATCGAGCGCATCGCCGAGGAGGGTTACAACCTAAATATCTCCCGATACATCAGCACGGCCGAGGAAGAGCTCGAAATCGATCTGTTGGCTACCCATGAAGACTTATTGGACATCGAGAAGCAAATTCGCGAAGCGACCACGAAGCACAACACATTCTTGCAGGAACTTGGGCTTCCACTTTTGCCGCGCGCGAAGGGATGACGTGAGCCGTAGCCGGACCAACAAACAGCGTGCCGGATGAACGTCCGCTTTCGATCAAAGTTGACGTGCGCCTGAATGGCAGGAATGAGGGCGCAATATTGTCATCGACTATCGACGGGTCAAAGTTCGTTAATACCACTTGGCTAACTGCTCATTCCCACAGAGTGCCAGAGCTCCCGGCTCAAGCGCTCGCGTCGCGCATACATGTTCGATGGAGACGTCCTGGACAATCGGCACCGCTTAGCCATCGCTGAAGGACTCGGCCTTATTGGTTGAGCAGCATCCCCGTGCCACCGAGCCGGCGCCCACAACATCCTGCCGCCCAGCGCTATTCCAATAAAGCGCAAAGTATTCGAGACAATCCCATTCACCGGAAATATCCCGTAAATCGACACGATGCCTACCGGCGGGCCGACACATCCACGATCTGGTTGCGGCCCTCGCTCAGATAGGGAAAGCGCGCGACGCGGGCGCGGATTTCCTTGATGCGGCCGCCGAAGTCGCCCCAGTGGACGATCACCTCGGTGCCTTCGGCCGCGCTGGCGCGGTCGATGGTGCAGAGCGAGATCATCTTGCGGAAGTGGTAGCTGTAGCAGGTGCCAGACGCGACACCGACCTCGCGCCCGCCGATCGTCACCTTGTCGGCATGGGCCAGCATGATGCGGAAATGCGGCGATGTCGGCATCTCGACATATTTGAACTCCTGTCCCTCGCGGAACAGCGAGGCGTAGACGTCGATCACGTCGTCCGCATTCCACTCCAGCGTCACGATGGTCCGCTGCGGATCGGCCAGCTCGCGCTCGATGGCGGCGCGGCCCTTGAAGTCGTGGTCGAGCTTGACCGAACTTTCCCAGCCAACCTCCGATACGGTGCGATAGCGGGCGCGGCGGTTCGCCGGGTCGACGCTGCCGGAATAGGTGGGCGGCGCCCAGCGCACATTCTTCGCGCCGTTGACGAAGGAGATGAAGCCGGGGTCTTCCTGCGCCGCGCCGAAGAAGGTCCAGTTCGCCTGCGGAAATCCGCCTTCGACATGGTTCACCGTATAGGTCATCCAGCCGAGCCGTTCGATGCCGAAGGGCGCGCCCGCCCGGAACACCGCGTCATAGACGGCCGGCCCCTCCTCCATGGGTCCATGGATCTCGTAGGCCAGCGTGCCGGCCATGCCGATGCGCATGATCTGGACCTTGTGGCCGGCAATGACGCTGTCGCGGTAGCGCAGGAAAGCGATGTCCTTCAGCTCCTCGCCGGTCGCCGCCTCCAGCGTCTGCAGCGAGGTCGGTCCGGCGACCTGGAACAGGTAATTGTTCTCGGCCACCATCTCCACATCGAGCTTCGTGCGGCTGTGCTGATAGGCGGCCCAGGGCCCCGCCGCGAACAGGCGGAACGTGTCCGGCGCGATCCGCTGCATCACGCCGTGCGAGGCGATCAGACCGTCATCGGTGCACATCACTGCGTGCTTGGCCGCGCCGACACGGAACTTCTCGAAGCCGTTGACGCAGATCGAGGCCAGGAATTCCGCCGCCTGCGGTCCCCTGAACAGGAATTGCCCACCGGGGCCGGATAGACCGCCATGGATGTAGCAGCCTTTCTTCCACGACAGGCTCTCCGGCTTCCATCCATTGAACTCCCACGGCACCGCCGAACGAACGCGCAACGCATAGAGCGGAAATTCCGGATAATAGGGCGTCGCTGCGGGGACGCTGAACGGCGATGGCAACAGATTCATGGGTTTCCTCTTCCCTGCTATTTTCCGCCCGACGAAACCGAGGCGCCGAATTCGGCGCTGACCGCGGCGGCGGTGTCGATCACCGCGCGCGCAAGCCGCGGCGCATCCTCCTCGCGAAACCGCGACAGCGGCATCGGAATGCCGATGCAGCCCACCACGCGGTCGCCGCTGCCGAATACAGGTGCCGCGAAGCCGACGGCATCGGCGATCGTATGTCCTTGCGAACGGGCGAAGCCGCGCTCGCGGATCACTGACAGTTCGGCGCGCAGCACATCGATATCCTCGATGCGCCGGCCCGTCGGGGAGGCTGATCCGGCGACCGCCAGATGCGCGTGCAGTTCTGCTTCATCGAGGAAGGCCAGCACCGCGCGTCCCTGCGCGCCCCACAGCAGCGGCCGCGGCGCAAAGGCCGCTTCGCGCAGATCGATCAGATGCGTCGAATACTGGATCTCGCTCGCCATGAGCATGCGCGCGCCGGCGTCATAGCTCCAGTATGCGGCGGTTGTGTTCAGGGCCGCGACAAGCGCCCGCACATGTTCCCGCACCCGCTCGGAGACATCGGCATTGCGCGCCACCGCGAAGGCGATGCGCCTGAGCTCCGGCCCCGGCGCATAATGCTGGCGCTCGCCCGCCCTGCCGACGATCTGGATGCGCGCCAGCAATTGCAGCATGCGATGGGCTGTGCTGGGCGCAAGCTCCACCGCATCCGCGATCTCGGTAAGGCTCACCGGTCGGGGAGCATCCGCGATGGCGCGCACCATGCGGAAGGCGCGTGCAACCGGCCCGACTGCTTCGTCCGCCTGAACCTGCGCCGCGCTGCCGACCACGCCCTCCCCTGATTTTTCATTCTTCGCCAAAGGCACCTCCCATATTTTTCTACTGGATGCAATTGCAATCCGCTCAACGGAAATATTATTCCGTTACATGAAACCATTGAACGGATGATATCGCCTTGTCGCACTATCGCGCACAGAGACCGGACCTCGAAGCGGCGCCGCCGCGCGAGCTGCCCATCTCCCTGGCGCGCGCCAGGGAAGCGCTGAACGCCATCCTGCGGCAGCGCCTGTTGGCATTCGGCCTTTCGGAACAGCACTGGCGCATCCTCTCGGTTCTGGCGGATGAAGAGCGCATCTGCGTCTCGGAGCTGGCCGTGCGTGCTGCGCTCGGCATCCCCTCGACATCGCGCATCCTGAAGGAGCTTGGCCGGCGCGGCTGCGTGCGGGTCGAAGCCGCTACCGCGGGCGAGGTCGGCCGCAGGGTTGCCAGCCTCGCGCCGGGCGGCCGCGAGATCGTCGCGCGGTGCCAACCCTTCATCGATCAGCTGGACAGGAAGATCAGCCGGGCCGTGGGTGCCGAACGGCTGAGCCGCCTTCAGTCGCTGCTTCAGGAGGTCGAACAGCGACTTTAGGATCATCCGCATTTCATCGCTCACAGGGAGGGAAAATATGTCTGAGAGATCGATACAAACCATTGCCGCGCTCGGCGCGCTGGTCGGCCTTGGCCTAGCCTTGCCCGCCATCGCGCAGGAGACGCCGAAGCAGGGCGGAACGCTCCGCCACATCGTGGAGTCCGAAGCAAACACCTACGACTGCCACGCGACGGGAACCTCATTTGCGCTGCAGGTGCTGGCGCCGCACTACAGCACACTGCTGCGCTTTGACCCCGACAACTATCCTGAGGTGGTCGGCGATCTGGCCGAGTCGTGGACGGTGTCCGACGATCGCAAGACCTACACGTTCAAGCTGCGGCAGGGCGTGAAATTCCACGACGGGTCGGAGTTCGATTCCGCCGACATGCTGGCCACCTGGGAGCGACTGAAGAACCCCCCGCAGGGCATCACCTCGGTGCGGCAGGGCCAGTTCGGGCAGATCGAATCCATGTCCGCCCCCGATCCGCAGACCTTCGTTGCGACGCTCAAACAGCCCAACCCGGCGGCGACGGCTCTATTCGCCAACCCTTGGAACTGTGTCTACTCAGCGGGCGATCTGGAAAAGGACCCGAACTTCCCCGCGACCCACATCAACGGCACCGGACCTTTCGTATTTGCCGAACATGTGAAGGGATCGTACTGGGACGCCAAGCGCAACGAGAACTACTGGGACGAGGGCAAGCCCTATCTGGACGGCATCCGTGCGCAGTTCATCAGCGGCGCGGGCGTCATCAACGCGCTTGCCGGCAACCAGGTGGATGCGGCGTTGTTTCTGATTGCACCTGCCGATCGGCAGCGGCTGGAATCGATGAATCCGGACATCGTCTTCCAGACCGGTCCTTTCAACATTACCAACTTCCTCACCTTCAACCTCGCCAAGCCACCCTTTAACGATATGAAGGTGCGGCAGGCACTCAACCTCGCCATCAGCCGTGTGGAAGGCAATCAGGTTCTGCCGCGGATTTCGACCCTGCAGGGATACGGGCTCTATATGCCGGCGGATTCCATGGCCGAACTTTCCAGTGATGAGCTGGCGGCCCTGCCGGGCTTCAGTCCCGACGTCGAGGCGCAGCGCGCGGCGGCGAAAAAATTGATCGAGGAGTCCGGCCACGCCGGACTGAAGCTGACGCTGCTCAACCGCAACCTGCGCCAGCCATGGGAGCCGTTCGGCGTCTTCGTGCTGGATCAATGGCGCAAGATCGGATTGCAGGTCGACCAGATCCAGGCCGAGACGCCGCAATATTTCGCCGCGCTGCAGGACAGGAATTTCGATGTGGCGGTGGATTTCAACAACACGATCAGCGTCGACCCGAACGAGGTGCTGGTGAAGTTCATGCCGGGCGCCCCCAACAATTATTCGGGCCTCGAGGATCCAAAGCTGACGGAAATGTTCCAGGCGCAGGCCGTCTCCACGGACCCGGAAGAGCGCGCGGGCCTCGTCAAGGACATCGAGCGCTACATGCTCGAGCAGGCCTACTTCGTGCCCGGCTTCCGCTCCAACCGCGAAGTCGCGTACCACAAGGACGTGAAGGGGTGGAAGGTGCCTCCCACCACCGTGCTGAACCTCCAGCTCGACACGGTCTGGCTCGACCGATGAGCTGGGGAAGCCGGAGTTGATGAGCGGCTTCGGTTTCCGACGTCAGGGTAAAGTAGGGTTGCCGTGCGCCAGAGGAATACTGAGCTGGTGCTGTTGCGGGATTGATGGTTCAGGTCAACGATGCCTACCTTGCGTCTACTATGACTTGATCGTTCCGCAAGGGATGTTGTCGGACTATCGGCAGTGGATACAGATCAAAGTCGAAGCGCTTGTGCACGCACTTCGCGACATCCCGTAGCCGCGTTCGCCATCGTGTATGCTGAGTTCATCCGCAAAGCAGCTCGTGAACAATATATCGTGGTGTTCTGGCCGGGATATCGTCGCCTAACCGTTGTCGGTCCTCTCCACTTCCCGGACCAGGGCTTCGAGCTCGTCAATATCGATCTCAGGCCAATTTCTCTTCGTTTTGGCCCTCGTGATCAATCGGATAGTACTTCTCGGCAATGCGACGCAATTCACGGGCCCTCTCTTCGTTAATCGGCTCCGCCTCAGACGCCGGAAACCCGAGGATCCGGCCGATCGGAACAATCATCCCTGATATCCGACCTCCTCTGCCAACTGAGGCGGAAAGATGATCTCCACGTTCTGCACATAAATTTCGCCGCTCTTTTCACGCGATCTCAAATCCGCCACCAAAGCTGCCAGTTCTGATTCACTCATGCCCATGCCTTCTTCCTTCTTGGGAGTAACTTGCACCTCAGTTGTAGACCCAGGTCTCTTTGGAGCGCAGCTGACGTCAGGGTAGGAAATTCAGCGACTGCCTGGAAGTGGCGGCGCCTATGTTCGCCTCGTCCCTAGTTCCTTGCGCAGCCGCTTCAGCTTTCTGTTCGGCGGGAGCGCGGTGACGATGAAGCCGTTCTTGACGAGAACGAAATACCTGTCCCACAGCCGCGTATTGCGGATCATGTAAACAGCGCTCTCGGGCGACCGCTGCTCGATAAGCGTGGCCCGTCCGGATATTATGTCCCGGAGCATCTGGGAGTATTCGCCCGGCCCCAACACTATGCCATACCTCGCCAGAAGTTGGCGGTGGAAGTGCCAATGTCGCTTTGGGATAGACTTTCCATCCCAACGAGAATCAAAGCCGCCGTCGTCCGGTTCCACGTACTATTCCTGGTTGTGAGCGCGCGCCCTACAATCACAGCAGTCTGCTATGTCGGCACGCTAGGTCTGAAGATGATTGGGTCAGGACTTGCTCTGAAAAATCAGCCGAAACTGCTGAACTAGCTCGAGCGTGGGCGCAGGATCCGAGTCCCAAGACGCCAAGCGGATCGTCTCCAGCCAGAAGCGTTCATTCTCGGTAAGCGGGTGTTCCCACGGGCGCTGAACCCTGTCGCTAGGGTAGGCTATCATTTGCCGAAGACCCCCCGGATGGCTGTTCGTGCCTTTGTGGTCAGGCTCGGATCGGCGTTGCCAGACGCACGACGGATCTCCTCCAGCCACGCGACTTCATTCCTGGTGACGAGCGTTCCGAAAATCTGCTTAATCGCCAATTCGGTCGTGTCTCCACCGAGCTGCTCCAGGGCCATCATGAAGAGCATCGTCGCGTCACACCCGAGAGCTTTGGCAAGCCCAGGAACCCGGTCGAGCGGGAGCTTGCTTTTGCCGGCCTTGACGATGGCGAGCATGTTGGGACTGACGAACCCGGCTTCGAGCGCGATCGTGGTCTGCGTCTTCTTCGGCTTCAGTTCGAGGATGCGTCTCTCGAGATAGTGCGCAAGCCGCGTGCCTGCGTAGGGCTTGCCGGAGTTCTTCATGCTGGTCGTTCCTTCTGAACGCAGCGTCGTGTGCTGCTAATTCAGATATAGCGACAGCATGATGGGGCTGCGTTCGGGAAAATTGCCCGGATCACAGTGTGATCCAGGACGATCAGTCTAGCTCGTATTTCGGAAGCCTATTGATGGCCATCTTGCGTGCTTTGATGGTCACATCGCCATAATTGTCGCCAGCGGTCTTCGATGCATGGCCCTGTATGGCATCGAGGGTTCGGTCGGAAATTCCCTGTTCCTGTCCTACTGTCTTGAAGCGATGCCGCCAGCCATGGCTTGGCGCTACGCCTTCAGGTATGACGCCGAGACCGTTAAGCCATTCGCTGATACGTCCGGCGACTGTGCGCGCTGCGCGGGCGGGATTGGTATCGCGACGGTCTTGGTAGAACAACGGGCCGTCCGGCGAGGCGTCCACAAAGTCCATGAAGCCCATTTCGATCAACTGCGGATGCAGCGGCACGTCGCGATAGTCACCAGCCTTCACGGTGCCGGCATCGGGGCGGATACGCATAACGTGCGTCTCGCCTTCCCTGCGGAAGTCCTGCTTCCGAAGCTGCGTGATTTCCGTAATACGCGCGCCGGTGAAGGCGCAAAGGATCGGCGACCATCGTTTCGCGGCTGTCGTCTGCGGAAGCTCCATGGTAGCCACATTGTCGGTGATGGCCGGAGCATGATCGCGGGCAGCGCGCAAGATCACGACTGCCTCATCATCGGTGAAGCCCTTTTCGCGTGAACGCTGCTTCTTAGGCACGGTCTGCCGAACTTTCTCCGCGACGTTGGTTTCCAGCTTGTCGTTTTCCACGGCCCATTTCAGCACCGTTCGGACGGATGCGAGATAGACGTGCCCCACGGTTTTTGCCGAAAGGGTCCTCACGCTCTCGTCGCGCCAATCCATAAGGTTCTGTTTGGTGAGTCGTCGTGCATCGTCGTGGCCAATGAACTTCACCAAATCGACAAAGACGGGCGTCCAGCGCTTTTCGATTCCCTTGCCCTTGCCGATTACCTTGCGGCTGGCAACGTAGTCGGTGAGAAGGCGTTTCAGCGAAACCGGCGGTTTCTCGTCTGCAATCGGCACTGCGTCTCTAATGATCGGATTGGATGGCTGTCCGGTGAAGTCGCCTTCATCACGTTCGGCCACGCGGGAAAGAGCCTCATATTCAGAAATGCACATGGCGCGCGCCAGAGTGCGCCATTCGTCGGTGCCGGGCTCTGCAGTAGTGTTGCCAAGATGCCGGAAGCGCTCAATCCGATCACCCACCGCTTGAGCAAGGCCGGCGTCATCCAGTCGGCCGGCCATGCCATCGCGCAGCTTGGCAACCAGAACATCGTCAATACCCACGCTTGCGTAGCGGGGGTCATTACGGGCTGCATCGTCAAAGGCGAGCCGGGCCTGATAGTTGCGCAAGGCGATCTGGTCGGGTGCCAGCGGATAGCGCCCGATGGTCACATTCTTCTGTCCGGCTTCGACGGCGCGGCGCTCGGCGAGCGCTATATCGTGCTGAAGCAAGGCCACCGCGCCCGGTAGCTTCTTCAGCGCTTCGCGGTAGTCGGGTCCAAGCGGCGTGCGAAGTTCGGTCTTGCCGACGAAACGCACAAGCTCTTTCGGCACGACCAGCCGGGCAAAATAGCGCCCGTCTCGATTGAGCAGATTCCGTACCTTGCCAGCCATCGCATCCATCCGATTTTGTTACGTGTTTTGTAACATCGATATGGGCATGAGCCCTTGAGGGTCAAGAGTTTCAGCAATTTCAAAAGGATAGGGTGGTGCTGCGAGAGAGGATTGAACTCTCGACCTCTCCCTTACCAAGGTCCAAGCCGGATGCAGAATTACTCTTTCTTACCAAATCTATAGCGCTTTGTCTTCTTCGGCTGTGCCATTTCTGTGCCAATAGGACCAGTTTTCTTGTCGAAAACAGATGCCACCGAGCGGCCTGCTTCGTTGCTGTGGACGTAGGTGCCGACGAAGAGATTTGCGGACTTCCAGTCGCCCGCATCCATAGCGGTTTTCACATCAATGCCTGCGGCGATGGCGTTGGTGCCGAATGAGTGACGGCCAGCCGAGTGCGTCGGCCGGTATTCAATCTCTGCTCGCTTGCAGACACTCTTAATGCGCCGGTTCACCGCACACCTGTCCGTATAGCGAAAGACCGGCTCATCCTCGCTCATTGTCAGCGATGACAGGGCCAACACCAGATCGCTAGTGAGGTGGCGCACCCGGTCCTCTCCCGTCTTTGTTTTCCCAAGAACGACCGTGCGAGCCTGCAAGTCCAGATCGTCAGGCACAACGCGCAACGCCTCCGACACTCGTGATGCTGTCCGGTTCATGAACAAGACCAGCGCATAGAGATGCGGCAACGCGTCAGCGGCGCACTGCTTCTGGAACGAAGCCATCCAGTCGGAATCAACGGGCTTGTGCTTCCTCGACTTGGGGACCTCAAAGAGCTTGACCTTGATCGCCGGCCCCCAGCCCCTGTCATGCCCGTGATTGATGACAGCGCGCGCCGGAATGATCGCCTGTCTGTTCCTGGTAGCCGGAGCGGCTTTAGGGTAAAGCTCTATAGCCATCGCTCTGACATCGCCCGGCTTGATCTTGCCGAGTGCCGTTCCCTTGAAATGCTTGATGATCCGCGCAAGGAAGCGGCTCTCGCCTCCCTGTTGCTGATAACTCAGGGCCGCTTCCTCGAAGGTGCGGACGGCTTCCTCGCCATAGGAATGACGTTTCCAGAGCCGCGCTTCGTAGAGTGCGCATTGCTCTGCTGCGGTTTTCTGGTCGCGAGCGCCAAGGCTTTTTCGTATGCGCTTTCCGTCGAAGGTTCCAACGGCATAGGCGATGCCGTCTCTCCAGACGACTTTGAGACCGGGCATTTCAGAGCCTCACGCAGCAATTCGATGTGTTCTGGATAGAAAACCTTCCGGTTTCCCCTCGGCTCATAATGCGGATGATCGCGAAGCACGTCCACCAGGAAGCGCCGCGATATCCCAAGCAGCAATGACGCCCCGTCCATATCGACAGGCGTCAGCGCTTCGCACCATGCAGGAAGCGCCCTCGTCATCGCCTCTCTCCGTCCAGTGCGCGTCGGCCGGCTTCTGTCAAGCGCAGCCGCCCCGACTTAGCAATGGCAAGCCACGCCTCCTTCGTGATGATCGAAACCGTACTCTCGCAATGATCCGAACCGATCGACAGCCGAGTGTGCTGCGCAGAGTGCCCACACCGTGGACAATAGATGATCATCTCTTCAGTCAGCTTCACCCCGCCCTCCCATTGCCAAAGCGGGCTCGGATGGCGGCGGCGATGGCACGTCGCGTCCCCATGTGTTGCAGCACGCCGGGAGGACTATAGCTCTCCGCGATCCGCGCGCATTCCTCCGCCACGTCGATCTTGCCGGCGTCTGGAAGATGATCGGGGGAGGTGGAGAGGGCGGCGTCGATCCTCGTCAACAGATCAAGAGCGGCATTGCTCATGTGCTCACTCTCGTAAGCGCCTACGTACTGCTTCGCTTCCCGCAGCGCCGCCTCCAGTGCAGCGATGCGGCTGGCTGCTACATCAGCCCGCACGTATTCGACGTGGTGATGGCCGGTCATATTCGTGTGAACCCAATATCCGTCAGGGCCGACCCAAACTCGTTCTGGTGCGACCGTCATCTCGCATCCTTCGGGTAGAGCTGATTGAGAAGGTCACGCAACGCCTTGGCTTCGCGTGTCTCAAGAAACACGCTTACGATGGACCGATAGTCCTCGCTTAAGTCGATCTGGATGCCCTCGCGATAAGGATCACCGCGATTATTGTGGTGGACAGTCAGTTCGTCGCCATCTTCACCGCGAAGACGAAGGGTCTGGTTGATGGATGTTCGCATCACGCATCCTCCCCGGTATGAGAGGCGGCGGGGAGAGGCATCCAGCCCGTCGGGGCCACGACATAATCAGTGTCGTCATTGAACCAAGCGAACCAGCAGCCGGGCATCCAGTAACCGGAACCATATTCATCGGTGCTTTCGTGCCATCCGGGCACCCACACCGCCACGGTGACGCCCTTGCCATCGAGGAAGTCGCCACCTTCGGCATGGGTGGCGTATGCCGTCAGCCTGCCTGTCTTTTCGTCTTCGATATATGGGTCAGACTTGCTGTCATAGGCGACGAGTATCTTGGTCCCATCCTTCGGCGCACTGTCCATGCTCCGCCACGCTTGTGTCTCATCCGCGACAGGCAACGCAGTTTGATTATCACCGTGAGCCGTTTCGTGTGAGGCAACCGCCTTCATGATGCGGCGCGCAAGATCGTCGCCTTGACCCATTGACAGGTCCAGTCCTTCATCATCCGACCACAAGGCGATCTGCGAAAGGATGTCACTGGTCTTCATCGCGACAGGAGAGGCAGGTGCTGCTACCGGCGCTGGTGGGGCGAGATAGAGAGCCTGTTCATCATACCTCCGGTGTTGACTGTTCTCGACATGATCTGGCTTCCGGCCCTCTTTCCATGGCGACCATTCCCACACATCGGGTGCATGCCGTGAAGACTTGCCGGTACGCCAGCGCCACGCCACCGGCTGCTGTTGACTCTCCTGCCCATCCTCCCCCACCGCCTCCGTTGGCTCGCGCATGGCCTCAATGGCGGCACGGGCTTGTCTGCGGTACGATTCTTTGAAAGCCTCGCCCATCCCGCTCCAACTTGTATAACCAGCCTCCGCGTATAGACGTTGCGCCACCCGCTCAATCATCGTGCTCATTTCGGTCCTCATTTCGGTCCTCCATCCATGCAGATCATATTGTCTCCTCCAATTCCCTATTCGGCGGTGCTCCCCGTGACGCCCCCTTCGACGCATTCAAAATAGCGTCTATTCGTGGGGGCGCGGCTGGCTCTGTGGTGAGGGCGGCGAGTATTTCAGCGAGGCGGGTCCACCAAGAGTATTCACCGCCGTTGGACATCTCTGTGCAGCGGTCAATATACCGACGCAGTTCCTCGTCTGTGATCTGGTCAGCGGGCATCGATCTTCTCCTTGAGAAAGCGGGCGGCGCGGAGGTCTGCAACAGTTATCGCTCCTGTCGTCTTCTCTGCGCTTTGGGAGCCGCCATAGGCGAACCATTCATCTTCGTTGGTGATCTTGAAGCCGTCGAAATTGTCCGCCGCTCTCGCAAACGGCTCCAGCGCCTTCCTTGCCTCGGCAAGCTGGTCCGCAAGCTCTAGACGAGCCTCCGTATTCGCAATGTCTTTGCCGCGAAGCGCGGAGATTTCCTCCTGCGCCTCTGCAAGGGCGGCTTCGGCGCGCTCACATTCACGTCGAGCGTGCTCTTTCGCTTCACGCTGTATCGCCAGTTCCGCATCCTTCGCGGCGAGGGCGGCGGCGATCAGTTCAATGATCCGATCCCAATCGTTGACCGGAGCTTTCAGGATGATCTCGCGCGCCTGCGCAATCGCCCGCGCTTCTGTCTGTGCGTCAGTCATGAGAGCCTCCTTTACGGGCTCTGCGAATGGCGATAAGTCCTTCTTCAATCCTCTCGGCGTCACACAGACTGTCTTTCGTCAGCATAAATTCGGCCAACTTCAATGCCCCGTTGAGCGCCTCTATCTCTGCCTGTGCTGCTGCGAGGGCGGCATCGCGCTCGGCTTCGATGTGACTTTTCTCGATCTTCAAGTCCTGCACCCGGCAGGTGAGCTTGTCCCGCTCAGCCTTGAGCGCCGCATTCTCTGCCTGTGCTGCTGCGAGGGCGGATGCTTGGGATTGGAGGGTGGACGCAGCTTCGTGTACAGCGTCGAGGTCTGCTCGAAGCACCCGCTCGCACAGCCCCGCCACATCGGAAGGGACAAGGGCGGCGAGGTATGTGCGGATGGCATCTGCGATGAGCGTTTCCAGATGCCCGTAGCCCGCTCCGGAAACTGCCCACCATGCGGCGTCGAGAGCCTTCTCATCCAACGCGATCTGTTCATGATTGGACATCACGCGGCTCCGTTCTGGCGGGCGCGGCGGACAGGCCGAAGGGAAGGTTCCTCGCGGAACATTTTGCGCAACGGTTTCAAGTCGTAGTCGGTCAGGCCCATCCGGTTGATGTCAGTGATCGTGATGCCGGTCTGTGCCATGACATCAGCAGCCATGCCGGGCTGGTCGTGGAGATGGATCAGGTTGGCGACCGCAAGCGTGTATCCAGCATCAAACTGCCGCCGCCGTTCCGCTTTCAGCATCTCCACGAAATACGAGACAGGAAGCGTGTGGTCGTAGTTGTCGGAGCCGAAGATGGCGGCGCGGAGGGTGTGGAGGTCGGACGCCTGCGCGTCATACTGCTTCCACGCCTCGCAGGCGTGACAGCCTTCCGCGTAATCAGGGCAGCGCTCGCCAAACGCCTCGGTTATGGCTTCCGCCAGATAGTCGGTGCTCATTGGCTTGCCTCTCGGAACAGTGGGCGGGGAGGAAGGGAGGGCTTAGATGCCCGCTGCTTCGTCTCGAACCCGCGAGATTGGATGGTCTGCTTGGGGCGTGCCGCGCCGGTGTGCTTCATCTTCTGGCGCTCGATTGGCGCTCGCTCGACTGCTTGCTTGGCGGTCAGGATACGGTGGCACTTCTCATGTGCCGGCTTGATCTTGCTCTCGCGGTTTTCGCCGCCATCCTTCAACGGCGGGACGTGATCCGCATGCCAACCGGGCTTGTCGATCTTGCCGCCGCAGATGTGGCAGGTAGACTGTTCGCGGTCCAAGATGCGCTGGCGCACCCTTGCCGGCGGCATGTGGTTGTCGGTCTTGCCGATCCACTCGGCTACGGTTCGGCTCATAGCGCCCACTCCCTGCCGACTTCCGCAGCAAGAGCGGCATGGGTTGCCCGACGCAGATCACCATCCAGATACCGATGCGCCTGATGCTTCTGGCGCTTGGTGGCCTTCTGCTCGATGATGACGGAGCGGCGGCGTTCTGCTGTCGTTGCAATACGGTTGAGACGACGAGCGCGCCGCCACGCGAGGAAAAGAGCAAGCGGAGTCATGCTGCCAAATCCCTTTCACGGGCTTGATGGAGAAGGTCGCCCGGATCGGTCAGGACGATGCCCTTCGATGAGAAATGGCGATGGACGCCATCCAGGTATTCGGTCTGCTGACGAACGGTCATCAGGCGCGTGATGGGGAAGTCCAAAGGCTCCTGCATCATCGCCAGCTTGACCTCGTAGGGCAGGGGCCGGATCACCTGATCGTAGCGCTGGCAGAACTCGTCATTCTGGCTGCGCAGGATCGGGACGCCGATGGTGAGCTTGCAGTAGCCGCGCCATTCCTCGGCGGTGCTGTCGCCCATCTGCTCGGCAATTTCCTGCATCCACTGGCGGTTGAGACGGTTCTGCTTGACCGTGCGCTTGCCGCCTGCCGAAATGCTGACCGTCATCGGCAGATCGTGGTTCTCAAGGAACCGGATCAGCATCTTGAGGTCGGACGGGGTTTCGATGATGCGGCTCGCCATCGGTCAGTCCTCAACGGAACTCAGGCGCGAAGGGAAGGTCATCATCCAGATCGCGCGCATACCCGCCGCCTGTGCGCGGGTCGTCGCGGTCCTGGCTGACATTGCTGGACTGGCGCTGCGGCTTGGCTTCGGAGCCGCCCTGCAATGCAAGCTCACTCACGCGAACGGTGAGATACGTCTTGCCCTCATGCTCACGGCGTCCAAGTTCGCCAATGACGGTGAGTTGCTGGCCCTTGCCGATATGAGGCTCTAGAGCGGTGGCGCGTTTGCCCCATACGGTACAGTCAAACCACATGGTGGATTTGTTCTCGCCATAGCCATCATCCACGGCGAGCGAGAAGGACAGAACCGGGTCGCCATTCTGCGTCCTGCGCAGTTCTCCTGCCTTCCCGGTGCGTCCTGCGAGCGTGATCTGCTTCATGGCAATGATCCTCAGTGCGCCGGCTCAAGCGGGCGCTGGTGGCTGTTGGCGAGGGAGGTGGGCACATCACCGGCAGGCAGATCGCGGCCATAGTCAGCCGCCGCCTGCTTGAGGTTCCTGTCCCAATCTTCGGGAAGCTGCTGGCGAAGCGCCTTCACATCGGCGTCGGCAATCCAGCGCTTGAGATCGGCTTGTGACTTGCACTGCCGCATATCGCCTTCGAGCGCGGTGTAGACTTCGCGGGCTTTGGCCTTGGAGAGACGGTCGGCTTCCGCCCGTCCTTGCTCGCTGCGCTGGTCAGTGGTGCGCGGCTCGTCGCTCGACATTTCGTCTTCGGAGTAGACGAGGCCGTGAATGCCAACGAGCTTGAGGATGACACGATCCTTGGCGCGCTTTTCGGCCATCGCCCACGGATAAGCGTTTTTGTTATTCTTCGGGCTGGCCTCGCCAGTCGCCCACTCCATCCGCTCACCGAGCTTGCCGCTGACAGCCAGCACCGCAATTCCGGTCGTCGTGTCCGCCTCGATAATCTGCGGCATAGACCATTCGACATTCGCCTTGGTCGCGACGACTTCAAGGGCGGCATGCTTGCACACCCACTGCTTGTTCTGAGGGATTTGCCAGAAGTCATCACTCGCCAGATCGTATTTGGCGCGGACGGCTTCGATGCGAGGGTCTAGCTTGCTCATTTTGTCCTCACCATCAAACCTTCCTGCCCAAGCTCCAGACGTGCGCCGGGAACATCACGACCGGCCTCAAGCTCGGCTTTGATTTCGGAAGTCAGCGCTTTGCGCTCGGTCTGGTAGAAGCCCTGCGGAAGCTCGTTCACGTCATCGATGACGCACTTCGTGCGCGGCTTGGTTATGCTCACCGTGGCTTCCGGCAGCGTCACCTTGTCCACGTCAGCGGCGAGCAGCAGGCTTTTCATCAGCGCGTTTGCGCCGTCTGCCTTGCGTTCGAAGCGGGCCTGACGTTCGGCATTGTCCTGCTTCACCGACTTGACGGCAGCAGCCATCGCGGTCGCGTCCTGCCGGATCGCTACTAGCCGCTTGATGAGCGAATAGAGGTCGGTTTCGCCTTCCAGAACATCGGCGCGAAGATCGTCGTCCTCTGCCAGTTCCGGATAGGTATTGAGCAGATCGGCCCAATGCGCCTTGAAGGCGGCGATATCGACTTGGAGGAAGCTCACTGACGCCTCCCGTCGAACTCGTCGTTGATGATCTCCGCAATCTCCTGGCGCGCGCCTTCCTTGCCGATCTGGCGGCACAGGTCGCGGAAGCTCTCTCGGAGACAGTGGATGGTGTATCCGGGACCGAAGGCGTCACGTGGTTCGGTCTGGCGCTGTTCTGTGACAGCGGTGCTCACGGCATAACTCCATCGAAAGCCCCTGCGATCAGAGGCGCGGAAAAGATCAGCCACCAACGGAGGTGGTAGATGAGGTGGAGGGGGAAGGTTTGGAGGTCATGAAGGGTCATGTCTGAGCCTCCGCGAGAGCAGAGCGAGCACGAAAGGCGGCGCGCTCGAACTCCTCTGCTCGGACAGCAAAGCGCGTTTTGTCTTCGCGGTCTTTCGATACTCGCTGTTGGGAGCGCCAGAATTTCCCTCGGCCTTCGACAAGCCGCAAGGCTGGTTCAAGTTCGACGGACAGGCGCTTGCGTTCGGCGCCCAAGACCTTCGTAATTGCCCCCGGTGCGATGCCGCGCATAGCATCGCCTCGGATAAGCAGGTCTTGCACGTCAGTCGGGATACCGGACTGCGCCAACGTGACTAGCGCAACCACATCGGCATCGTGAGAATCAGTAGCCACGGTCTGCCTCCTGCTTTGCGTTCATCCAGAGGATGCGGGCCTGATTGGCCTTGCGCCCGGCTTCGGCGATCCGAGCAAAGTCAGGACGCGCCGAGAAGGCAAACCTTTGCTGCTCAGTGGAAGCCTCTCCTTCAAGCCGCATGTATTCGGCATAGAGATCGGCGACGGTGGGCGCGCTGTTCATTTCACCCTCCGAAGAAGACCGTTCTGGCAAGGAAGCCAGCGGTGAAGAAAAGGACGCTGTTGAGAAGGATGGGGAGGGCGGTCATCGCGCTTCATCCTTGGAAAGAGAGGCGAGGAACTGATCGGCCTCTGCCGCAATCTTCCGGGCGCGCTCGACACGTTCCATCTGGTTCTTGCCGAGACCGGTCGTGTAGCGGACAGCCTCAAGCATCCGGGCTAAGTCGAGGATTGCGACAGTCGCCTTGCAAAGATGGCCGTCCATTTCGGTGAGGCGGCGATCCATCACGCAGCCCTCGCCTTGCAATTCGTCACCCGACGCCGTGCCAACTCGAACTCATCGCGGATCAACCCGCACTGGCTGGCATAGGCGTGGGAAAGCTCGGTTTCGGCCTTGGTATTCAGCGGGATGAGCGTGCCAAGCAACCGGCCATGATCCAGCTTCGGATACTTGGCGATGGCCTCGACAACGGACATGCCCTCGTTGATCCGGCGCAGGACGTTGCAGCCCCACTGGTCGTGATAGGTGGCCATGGTCCAGAAGGCAGCGCGACCTGCGATGATCGCCTCAGCGGTCCGCTCACGATCGTAGGCGTCGTCGTTGCCGTAGATCTTGATGGCGTCCGCGAGGTGACGGCGGGCGTCCGCCATGCGCTCCGGCACCAGAGCGACGGTGAGGGTCTTGGCCCAATCGCGATATGTCTGGATGGCGTTCATCGGTGGTCCTCTCGGTTCCGGCAGGGTCAGGCGCGGGATTGCTCAGCGAGCGCATAGGCAAGGACATCGCCGCCTGCGCGCTCGATGCCGTCACGGACGTGAGCAGGGGAAGCCACGACCGTTGCGATGCACGAGACGGCATATGCCGCCTCCCGATCACGAATGTCGTTCGCGCTGGTGCGCCGTCCGGGGTGAAAGAAAATCTCTGGCTTCAAGCCATCCTTTGGGAGGTGACAGAGAACACCGGCCTTCACGGCAGCGCGCAGCTCGCTTCGGACCTGAGCGGGGACGCGGCCACGGATGACGCGGCTACCGTGCACCAGAATGTTTTCGACGTTCGGGCCGAAGTCTGCGGTGTATCCGTTCGGGCTGATTGCCATCTGTCTCTCCATCTTCCCCGGCAGGTCAGGCGAACCGTCTCGCGTGCCGGGCTGATGTCTTCTTATAGGAAAATTCCTACAGATCAGTCAATAGGAAAATCACTATTGCGTAGGAAAAAAACGTCAGATACAAAAAAGCCCCGCTGGGATGATCCATGCGGGGCGCGGCAGTCATGTTGCTACGGAAGTTATAACGGCTTACCAGTCGTTACGCAACCGAAATGATTGTCGCGTGTGATCTTTGTCGAGGGCGTCGTGTCTGCTCGGAGGTTCCCGGCGGCGCTCGATACCAGGGTCACAAGGCGACGGTCTTCAAGGGCGATTGCCCCGTCCGCCGATCATCCGGTGCATGAATCTCCCGAGCGCTGCCGATGGCGCATATCACCGGACGAGACCAGACGGGGTTGATGGCCCGCCCGATCAACAGCCTTGCAAGCTGCGGGACAACGACAGGACTGAAGTGGAGCCGGCCCAAATCGGGCCAGTTTTGAGGCAGAGTTCCGATTGTACCGCCTGACCAGCGGGAGGATGCCTTCCACAGCGGGGTAGCGGCCCCGAAAACAAACCGACCTGTCGGCTAAATCGGTCTCATGGATGCTTGGCCGCCTCGCAATAGGGCGGCACCAAATGGTGGTTCCACAGGACCATCATAATAGACATCTATTGCCCTCCAGAACCATCATGCAGGCATCTGCGACAGAATCGCGGGCCGAATCACTTCGTTCTTGTTCCGTTCTGAAAAGTGAGTCAGAGTGTCGCATCAAAAACACGCCAAAAAGGTCGGGAGGCGGCATGATCACGTATTTCGTAGTGCAGACCTACAGTATGGGGCGGAAGGGCAACGTCGTGGCTGACATGCCTGTGCAGGCACAATCCGCAGATCATGCGACAAGGATAGCGGCTAGGCTCGGGCGATCGAAATTGGCAGCCATAGCGTTTAGCCGTACGGGCGATCCGTCTACTGGCGATTACGATGACGCGAATATCCTAGCGGTGTTCGGCGTGGTGCCAGATGAAGAGCTCCAGATGGCCATGGCATCCTAGCGGGTGTTGTAGCGCCCGACAACGCGGTGGCAGATGGGCCAATCAGCACGTAGCTCGGTGAACGTCTTCGCGGGGTTGTACTGCTCCAGCTTCCATTCCCTCGCATTGAACGAGAGAAGGTGCTTGATGATCACCTCGCGGTTTTCATCAGCGTTGATGTGGAACAGGATCACATCCTCGTCGCGAGCTGGCGGAAGGTTCGGATTGACGAGGGCGATCTGTCCGGGGCGGTAGGCCGGGATCATGGAATCGCCGTGGATCAAAAGGCCGTACCCGTTGCCGACGTTTTCCAATGGCTCGGGTCGCTTCCGAAACTCGACCGGATCGGCCGTCACAACCAAATGGCCGTCGCCGCCCTGCGCACCAACAAAAATTGGAAGGTCGCGCGTCGCTCCAACGAGTTTTTCGCCGGGAATGATGTTGAGCGCAAAACCCTTTTGTGTCGTTTGCGGCTGCGGGATAGCGGGAAGCGGCGCCCCAATCACCTCAAGGATAGTCGCAACGTGTCGATCCTTGAGTTCGCGCGGGCTACCTTTCGTAACGAACTGCTGCACATAGGTGCCGTTCATGCCGATGGCGTTGGAAAGCGCCTTGTAGGTCGTGACGCCTGAGTCCACGGCCCGCTCAATCCTGCGCTTAAGTTCTTCCATATCCATGGGAAATCCAAAGCAGGAAAGAAATGCGAGGTCCAATAGGATTTTCCCTCTTGTAGGATAGGGTGTTTCCTACTATACGTAGGGAATGACCGAGATCGAACGTTTCCGCGACGCTGTTGAGCGCCACATTGAGGCGACGGGCATAAGCCCCACCAAATTCGGTAGGGTTTTTGCTAGCGACCCGCTCTTCGTGTTCCAGCTTCGCGAGGGACGCGAGCCCCGTTCTGACACGCGGCAGCGGGTTCTCGCGGCAATCCAGTCCAGCGAGGATGCTTCTCGCCGCCCCGCTCCAAAGCATGAAGGAGCAGGTGCATGAGCGTAACCGATCACCCCGGCTTTCAGGCTTCGCTCCGCAACTGCACCGTCACAGAGGGCGAGCGCATCATCGCTGCTGTGCGAGAAGTCGAAGCGCAGCAAGAATCTGCTTCTGGTCCCTTTCAATACTGGACAACCGCCGATCCAGTTCCAGAGCCATCGCATCCAGACCAAGCGCAATGTCCCACAGCGCAGGAGTACTGGCTTTTGAGATGTGTCGCAGCCGCGCATCTTCAAATGCTTCATGGGCTTTTCGGAAATTCATCGCCATTCGGTCCCCCCCCAAGCGAAACGACTGCTGGCGAGATCATGCGCGCCGATGCTTGCGGAGTCCATCCCGCCCCCACCCCCCAAAGGGAGAGGGCATAGCCATGAGCGCTCCCGGCTACAATGATTCCGCCCAGCAGCTTCGTTCCTTCGTTGAGCGTGTTGAGCGCATTGAGGAAGAAATCAGCGCGCTCAACGCGGACAAGTCCGAAATCTACAAGGAAGCGCGCGGAAACGGCTTCGACGTGAAAGCGCTTCGCAAGGTTGTGGCACAGCGTAAGCTTGATCCCTCCGAGCGTGAGGAACGGGATGCTCTGTTCGACCTGTACTGGTCGGCAATTCACGGCAGCGACGAAGACCTGTCTCGTGCACGTGCACACGCACGAGAAATCATTGAGGAATTTGACCCGGAGACGGGCGAGATCACCGAACAGCCGGAAACGGCTCGAACCAATTCCCCAGCGTCCGAGCATAAGACCGCAGGGCACGCTCCCCTTGATGAGGGCAGCGAGGACGCCAACACGGAGCAGGACAATGTAGATCGCGGCGTAGATGTAGAAATTATTGAGCGGAATACGTCTGGCCCGGACGCTAAACGGGCACCCAATTCCCCATCGGCTGACCAACCAGCCGTAGCCGTGGCAGAACCCCAAGCCACCCAAGCCCAAACTGCCACGGCTCCCCATTCCGAGATGCGCGGCTTCCTCTCCGGCCTGACGGATGAGCAGAAGGCCGGAGCACTCGCCTATCGAGGCCCTGAGACGCACGGCGAGCAGGAGCCATTCCAGCCGCCCGCCTTCCTCCAGAAGGACCGGAAGCCGCTGCGCCCGCACTGCCAGCGCCCGGATAACTGCGGCGGATACGGTCGAATTCACTGTGGCTCCTGCCTCAAGGCTTCTCATGAGGTCGCAGCATGATCGCCTTCGTCATCCAGATCTATGTGTTGATCCTCGTCTGCACGGGCGTCGGCTTCGTCGCTGGTTTCCTCACCCATGCCTTCCCATCCTGGCTGGTGACCGCTGATCCCTACGAGGACGACGCTCACCGCGACACGCTGCACTGCCTCAAGGCGAGGCATGAAGGGGAGGGCGCGTGATGGCGATCACCATTTGCCCAGACTGTGACGGTCAGAAGCTCATGCCGGGCTATGACTGCGATTGTCCAACCTGCGATGCATCCGGCTCCGTCAGTCTCAAGAGCCATGTTGGCTACAGCCGCGAGAACGAATGCCATTTCGTCCGCTTCTTCCCATTCGGTTCTGAAGCTCATGCCAAGGCTTTCGAGGAGCGGATACATACGACCGTTCCGGCTCCATCGGAAGCGGTCGCGTGGCGATACCGCCGCAAAGGCCGGCAAGACTGGCATGTAACCGACTACCTCAACCCGTCCACCGATCTCGATGTCTGGGAAGTAGAGCCACTTGGCGTCCTTCCCATGAACCGGGAGGCGCGCTGAGCCATGACCTCCCCCACACAGAGCGAGACGATACCGGACGAGATTTGGGAAGCGGCTCGCTCGCTCCGCAGCGCGGTCATTTGGCAATCGAATGGCAGCGTCGAAATCATCGCTCGCTTTCTGAATGCCGAGCGCAAGAGGGCTGCTGAGATAGTCATCGCGGCCAATAACGGCAGCAACAAATGGCGGGAGGTCGCCTTCTCGATCCTCTCTAACAACGGGGAGGGCTCCCGCACCAATCACCAATCGCGCCCGGCTCCCATCCTCCCAGCCGACGCGACAGCGGGTGCCGAACTTCCTCCCTCGGCACCCGCTTCCCATTCCCTCGCCAAGAGGATCGCGTAGATGAGCTACCTCGACTGGAAGGTTGGTGATCGCATCGTTTGCATTGCAGATCCGGCATGGATTGCGGCCGGAATGCGAGCCGTAAAAGGTTCTCGATATCCGCAATACCGAGGCGTCTATACGATCCGAGAAATCCGTGACGATGCGCAGTGGGGACGGGGCGAGGGCCATATCGTCGTGCTGCTTGGCGAGGTTGATAACAGCCATTTCATTGGTTGCAGACCGACACCCAACACATTCTGCTACGTGGAACCCGGGTTCCCCGCCCGAGGCTTCCGCAAGGTAGAGCCCCGCAAGACCGACATATCGGCTCTCGAAGCCCTCCTTCATACCACCCGCGTCCCTTCCAAGAGGAAGGCAACGGCATGAACGCGGCTGTTATCATTCGCTGCAACCAGCCATTTGGCAGGCGCTACACCTTTACTGCGGCGAGCCTGAGTGGTGGAGCCGGTGCGGGGACGACGCTCTCCCGGCTCCACCAGCGGCTGCGGCGTGCCGCTTTCCTGAATTTGTTCGGAGGCTATCCGGCGCTCCGAGACCGTCTTTCCGTTCTGGGTACGCGCTTCAATTCTTTGCAGGAGCCGACGCGCGGCATCACCCAGGCTTTCCATCGTTCGTTCCTTTCCACCTGCATCTGCGAGGCATGTGCAATGTGCCTGAAAGGACCGACAAGGTGTTGTCAAAGACTGACAAGGACCGCGCAATGAGTGACACGGCGTATGCGCAGAGCCTCATCCAAGAGGCTTTCCCTCGTGACAAGCACGGCAGCGTCTATGCGGCGCAATTTGCTGCCTACGATTTCATGCGCCGCCATCTCCGCAAGAACATGACGTTCCGACGCGCCCGCTCGATCTGGGAAGGCGCGGCAAGGAGGATTGATGCCGAGGAAGCAGAAGCCCTTAAGCGGGCAAAATTCGAGGAAGCCCAACGTGAATACAGCCACCTACGCGACCGGCTTTCCGAGCTGGATGCAGAGATTGCCGCACTTCGTCAGGAAATGGATGGCGCAACGGTCTCGAGCCCAAGCAAGACGAGCGGCATCTGGGGCTGAGCGGCAGAGAGACAGGGCCAAGAGGGCTTTGGCCTTTGCCGCATGGATCGACCCAGATCTGAGGGATGAGTGAGATGAACACGGTTGGATGCTGGTCGGGCCGCGAGGACCGCTATGTGGCGTATTCTCTCCCTTCATTTGAGGACGCGGCGGCGCATCTGAAAGCCACGCATGGAAGGCAGTACGATCCCATTGAGCGGAAGACTGTCGAGGGCGGCGAGCCCATGCTTTGGCAGCGCGTCGAGATGGACGAGGATGGGGCGAGGCGCATCTCTTGCAGGGTGCGCAAATGACCCCGCCCCGCGACTACCCATCCTCTCCCGAACTTTGGGAAGAACAAGACGCCATATCCAATGGCAGAGTTGAGCAGCTGCGCGTGTTTTCGTTCTGCTTCTTCCTCGCTGCTATCGGGCTGGCGCTGCTGTGGTGGGCTTGGTGATGAGCGCTGCATCCGCACGCGGGCTGTTCCGCGCCACCGGCAAGCAGTCGAAGCCTGTCGCCGCCGTCATGCTGGACGGCACCATCGCCAAGGTTGAGCATCTGGAAAGGGAGAAGGACGAGTTTTATCCGACTCCGCCAGAGCCCACGCGGGCATTTCTCCATGCAGAGATAGAGCGCCTGCGCGACTTCGTTACGGTGTGGGAGCCTGCGGCCGGCGACGGCGCGATGGTTCGCGAGATGGAAGCCGTTGGCATGCGTGTCGTTGCGTCGGATCTCGTGGATCGTGGGTGCGGCGCTGAAATCCGTAGCTTCTACGACTGGAGCTTTCCGGCCGCCGGCGCCATCGTCACCAATCCTCCTTTCGCTGAATGCGGCTGGGGCAACGGCAAGGCACGCTGGCTGAAGCATGCGCTGGATGTGCTTGATGTCGAGTACATGGCCTTGTTGCTCAACTGGACTTGGCCGGGAGCAGGCGGCCTCGCGCCGTTCTGGGCTGAGCATCCCGCTTCGCGCGTCTACCTCATGCGCTGGAAAATCGACTTCACTGGGCAGGGCGCGCCGCCGATGCTCAATGGCTGGTTTGTCTGGGATAGGCAGCACCAGGGTGAAACCGTTCTTCGCATGCTCGACCGCAAGGATGCGCGTCAGGGCGAATTGTTTGCGGAGGTCGCATGACCCGCCCCGCCATAGCCGAGACAAAGGTGCAGCACGTCGATCTGCCATGGCCGGCACGCGACCTGCATCCAAACGCGCGATGCCATTGGGCGCGCAAGGCCAGAGCGACGAAAGCAGCCCGCACGTCCGCAGCATGGTCTGCGAAGGCCGCTGGCATCCAGCCTGTAGAAGCGCGCGCGCTCAACGTCACAGTGATCTTTAGCCCGCCGAATAACCGCGCCCATGACGTTGATGGGCTGGTGTCGAGCTGCAAGCCGTATTTCGACGGCGTCGCCGACGTGATCGGTGTTGATGATCGCCATTGGCAGATCACCCCGCGCAAGGAGGCGGTTCGCCCGCTCGGCAATGTGCGCATCGAATTGGAGGTGCTCGCATGAGCCCTCCTTGGATGAAGTTCTATCCATCAGATTGGCGCGCCGATCCGGCACTTCGCATGTGCTCAGTCTCTGCGCGCGGACTTTGGATGGAAATGCTCTGCATCATGCATGAGGCCGAACCTTATGGGTCTCTGCGTGTAAACGGCAACGCACTAACCGAGCGTCATGTCGCCTCGTTGGCTGGAGCATCTGTTGAGGAAGTTTCTGCCTGGTTGTTGGAGCTTGAAACTGCCGGCGTTTTCAGCCGCGATGACGATGGAGTCATAGTCAGCCGGCGCATGCAGCGCGACATGTCGAAGGCAGAGGCTGACAAGGCCAACGGTAAACGGGGTGGTAATCCAGAATTGCGGAAGGGGGTTAACCCCCCGGTTAAGGGTGGGGATAAAGCCCAGAAGCCAGAAGCCAGAAGCCAGAATAGCTACACTGCTGATGCGCGCGGGCGTTCAATCGATCAGCGGATGGGCGAACTCTACACCGCCCTCGGCGTCACGGATGAAACCAAATCTCCCGGCCTCCTGACCATTTCGGAGCCGATGCGGTGGGTTTCAGCCGGCTGTGACATCGATACCGACATTCTCCCGGCCCTTCGATCCATCGCCGCTCGCGGCAGGACGGTGAAAAGCTGGTCCTACTGCTCCGATGCGGTTTTCGAGGCGCGAGATAGACGCTTGGCACCAGCGCCAGAGGTCCAGCATCGCCCCGGCACCTCGCCGCCTCAATCTCCCAAGCCCCGCAATGCCGGCGAAGCTGCCCGGCTCGAACTGAAACGACGCGGAGAATATCCCGATGCTTCCAACTTTATCACCAGACACGACGACCAAAGCGACGGAAACGCAGGTTTTGCAGGCACTGACATCGCTCGCCGGCTTGCCATCGCGGCAGGCAGATGACGCGGTTCTGGACAAGGCCATGTACTTCGTCGCGCTGGAAGGCGTCAGCCGATACGCGCTATCGGAAGCTGTCAAGGCGGTGATGCGCAACCGGCTCGGGCATACGTTCTTCCCCAGCCCCGTCGAGCTTCGCCGCCTGTGCGACGAGGCCATGGAGCCGCATATCCGGCAGGCTCAGCGCGAACGCCTTCGGCTCAAACAGGCCGAAGAGAACGCGGAGTTCGCCCGTAGCCGAGCTAGCCGCACGCCGGCAGAGATCGAGCGCGTCAAGGCCAAGTACGCCAAGTTTTGCGAGAGCTACGAGCCGTCGAAACCTGTCGCGGAATCCATCCTTGACCCGGAGCTTGTCGCGCGGGTGCCGGATGCACCGAACACATTTCAAACTGGCCTCAGAGCAGCAGGAGAGTGAGCAACCCTTGCGCCCCCACCTCGACATCCTTGGCGATTGGTCAGGCTGGGAAGAGCGCGAGGCATCTCACCACATAAGGAGTACGAAACATGGGTGTAGGGCGTCCACTAAAGGTTCATCCGGTGGAGCGGGCCAATATAGCGCGGGAATTCTTCGCGGGCGTGAAGTTGAGCGAGGTCGCTCGGGACCACGGCATCTCGCCGTCATTGGCCCTGATCATCGCGAAGCAATGGGAACGCAAGCGGTTGGAGCGCCGGTCTCAAATGCGGGCGACGAGGGTTCCGCCGAGCGTGACCTTCTCATGGAAGCCAGCGCCGTCGAAGCCGGAAATACGCGGTGACGGTACTTACGTGATCCACAAGGAGGGCATAGCGATCACGCTACCGCTTTGCTCGATCCAGCAATGATCCTCTCCAAATCAGACAGAGACAGGATCAGGCAGAGAGCGGCGGCGAAGAAACGGGGACAATATGACAAAGGCAAGGACGCGCGCGGCAAAGATCAGCGCCAAGCGCGGGCGCAAGAGGGTGCTCAACGTGGAGCGCGAACCGAACGGCAGGATCAGCCGCACCACGAAGGAGCCGCCATCAAAGCTGGCGCTTGAGGCGAGGGCGCGCATGATGCAGATCAGCATAGAGGCGGCGAAGGACCAGAAGGCCGGGACATATCTCGGTCTTCTGCACATGGCCTATCTCACATGGGAGAAGTCGCGAAAGTCCAAGAACCCGGAAGCGCTGCAACCTGAACAATCGCTATCCACAGCGCAATACCATGCGCTCCTTTCGGCGAAGGAAATGCACAACGATTACCTCAAGGCTATTGGTGCACCTGGTGCTCACTATGACCCGTATTTTGGTGATGGTGGCGACCCTGAAGCACATGCTAGGTGGTGTGCTAAAGCCAAGGAAAAGTGGGAGAAAGTGAAGGCGACTGTGCGTGAAGCGCAGTTCGAGGACCGCACGTCGAACCTTTGGGCGGCGCTCGACTACTGCGTCATTCAAGAGCAGTCGTTGCCCCATATGATTCTGTCTCTCAAGAGCTTGGGGAATGCGCTCGCACGTAGCTTCCAGCGCGGTTGACATTTTGGCTCGATAGTGCAATCGTCAGAAATGTAGAAGGCGCGATTTGCGCCGGTAGAGTTCCCGCGAGGGAAGGCCCGAGCCGCGTCATGGGTTCTAAAATGCTACGGCTGGCGGGGTGCAAGGCCCCGGTTGGTTCCCGCGATGGCGGGCAAGAGTTACCCGCGCGCCTAGGCGCAGTGGGTACAGCTCCGGGTAACCGAAAGGTTTGCACCCAAATTGACGGTTGAGCCCCGGCACCTATTCACCGCAGCAATGCGGACGGGTTGCGAGGTGGTGTGTCAGCCGACCGTTGAACCGAAGCTCTGCGTGCATCCTTCGGTCAAGTCGGAACCTAATTATATACTTGACGTACCGAGATGAAAATGGGGCATGATTCTCCAGACAGGCCGGCAATTTTGGACGATGAGATTTCGTTTGCGATGAACGTCGCAGGCGCGCGCGCTTTTGAGGCGTTTATTCGGGACCAGGAACTGATGCAGAAATCAAACCGT
>Ga0180217_1000180_pt1 | contig 128800 bp, 56 predicted proteins | sample eDN3rd37CBELigOP_FD_128521 | JGI IMG/M metagenome (GOLD analysis project Ga0180217, IMG submission 128521) | Enriched Organic Plus compost microbial communities from Emeryville, California, USA - eDNA 3rd pass 37_C BE-Lig OP (version 2) (version 2) ... | reverse complement strand
CACGGCGCCGTTGGTTTAGTGGTAGAATGGCGAGTGTGAGTGAGTGTGAGTGTGAGTGTGAGTGTGAGTGTGAGTGTGAATAATTTACCATATAACACGGCGCCGTTGGTTTAGTGGTAGAATAGCTCGTTGCCAACGAGTTGACCCGAGTTCGATTCTCGGACGGCGCAGTTCTTTTTCTCAAAGGCAAAGCGTTCGCTGTGGTGGTATCACCCTTCGATGTATCGTCAGTAGGAGCTAATCTCTCCGAGAGCTTGCTGCCAGACCGCGAGTTAGATAGAGCTTTTAACTCTAAATTTTTTCTTGTCATGACAAGGGATCTGATAAACTCTCGCACGAGGACGCTAAATTGTATTTAACCGGACAGCTTAACCTAATCCGGAGAAACAGGATCTACATCGCAGTTGCATGCGAGTGCTGACTTGTACCTCTACACGTATTCGATCAAGATGCAGCAGATAATTGAGCGTATTGTACTTTTGCGACGCTGCACGCATGCCATCCGTCCGTATTCCTCTCCAAGAACTTGAAGTGCTGTCAACTCACTTTGGCTTGATCGGAAGTTTTCAAGTTTGCTGTTATTTACTCACCAGTACCGACTCGTTTTGTCTCGGTTCTTCTGCAAATACGTCTACCTGCGACTCAGGTGTAGGCACTTTGTGAAAAGAGATGGCAGAGCTAATTACAACAGCTCTCACCGCGCTTCAGAAGGCCTCCAAAATGCTTGAGGAGTACAAAGACAACGAGGAGACGAAGGGGAAACTCCTAAAGGAACTCTCAAGCATGCAAGAGGTCTTGAGAAACGTGGAAGGCTTACCATTCAGCACCCATGCGGGCATTCAAGACCTCCTCCATGACTCTGGCAGGACGCTCCGGGACCTCGACGAGCAGCTCAAAAACCTGCCCACCGGCATCTTGTGTGCTCTCAAAGTGAAGAAGCGCCTCGAAGGCTTCACGGACAGGATCCGAGACCAGCGCCATCAGTTGAGCCAGGGCTGCATCGTCCTGACTTTGCGCATCACTCATGCGATGCAGGACGAGATGGCTCAACTTCGTCAAGCTTGCGCAGCAGCTGAAAAACGAGCAAGAGATGCTGAAGAACGAGCAAGAGATGCTGAAGAACGAACAAGAGATGCTGAAGAACGAACAAGACATGCTGAAGAAAGAGCCAGAGCAGCAGAAAGGGAACAAGCTCAGCTCAAATATCTGCGACAAAAGATAACTTCATCATCTGGCTGGTATACACAAGGCGACCTTTTAGCTTGGCTGAACCAGTCGGAAGAGTTAACTTCTCGAGCCCATTCCTAGTCCTTCCAGAGCGCCTAGCATATCCTCAGGTTGTGGAACAGTAAAAGACCACTATACTTGTAGTTGTACACTTTGGTGCCGGACGTTGACAAGATCGCAGTAATATCTGCAGGAACCACCTTACTAGGAGGATTAATAGGAATTCGAAGCTGCCCGAACTTGCAAGACACATCGGATCGTTATATGAACGGTTAACTACTGTGCAAGAGCCTTTGGTAAATGCGCAGCACACACTGCTCTGCTTACGTGGAGAGTTATAGAGAGGGTGGTACAGGAAAAGCTGAACTAATACTTAACACTTCCGTACATCGATGTACGGAAGCGTGTGCAGACACTGGAGCCAGCACTGACCCCTCGTCTCGGTTTTCAACCACAAATGGTAATCACATCAGCCAGAATCAGGGCCAGGACAGATAGGAATAAACACCTGAACCAACCAAAGAAAACACTTTTGGTACAGGCTCGAATCCAAGGTTTTACGATATGATCAACAGATTCAGACCTACCAGACCGATGCGGAGCCTTGTCACACTGACTCTACTCGTGGTGTTCATTGCACTGGCTGCCAGTGCGAGCGCCTATCAACAACACAAAAAAGTGCTGCTGACTGAGGTCAAGAAACTAGTACTCCGCGAGGGCCGCATGACCACGGGTCGCCGAGGATCGCCCGTACCACAGCTCGAACGACGCTCCGGACCAGCCGCGGGCGTCACAGAAGTCGTTTGCTCCAACGAGGGTCATGATGGCATGGATGTAATCGTACGTAGTTCCTGAAGTCGTTTCACTGTTCCACCGTTCAGTCACCCCGGTTTGCGAATTGTGGTTGGTCATACGAGTGAGGACAACTTCAATCACCCCTGTTCTACCTCGTGCTTTGAGTTTGCTCGGCTGTGTACTTGCATTGTCTGACTTGTCGCTTGAACTCTACACCGCTCTTCTTCTTCTTCTTCTTCATCTAGTGGAAATGCACTCCAACTCACATTCAGCCTGGTTATACACTCGCCAACGCAGAGGTCTCCTGCGAGGGTTATGACCATCCTGATGGTACGTACGCTTGGGCTCGAATTTGCGATTGAACATGTATATTGTATGCGTGGGATTCGACGACGTTGATGCCATCAGCGGGTGGAAGTTCGGCTCACGTCGCTGGTTCCTCTACCCATCTTTCAAATCTAGACCCTTACATCCTGGCAGGTTCCTGTGGCGTGTCATTTGACATCAGGCGGCTCCCAGGTGCAGGACCCGGTGCCAGCATCGGATCCAGCTCATATCAACAGCAAAACACATTCAATACCTATTCAAGTGACTATTCGGATGGTACGTTTTCATGACTGTCTCTAGGATGTGTCCATCCTGCTTGTTGCTGCTATCGTTGATGCTGTTGCTATTGCCTTATTTCGGCTGACCTGCGCATTCTTTCTCTCACCTTACTCTTGTAGACGAGGGTGTGTCGTTTGGGAGCTTCTTGAAATACGCTTTCTTCGGGCTTGTCGGATTCTTGATCTTCCTCTTCATCGTGGGCCACTGCACACAGGACGATTCAAGCAGCGGAGGACGCAGTGTCGGCGGAGGTGGTGGCGGTGGCGGAGGTGGTGCTCGAAGCAGCAGCTATGATGGCCCTCCCCCGCCTTACTCCGCCAATGATGCTCAAGACAAGTCGTCGGGTAGCCAAAGCTACGCGAGTGGCTCGCGAACTTACACCCAAACTCAACAGGCGCCTCCACGAACTGAGTCGAGTGGGAGCTTCTTCACACATCCGGCTGTGACAGGGCTGGCAGGATTCATGCTGGGACGCATGCTCTCAGGCAGCAGCAGCCAAACGGAGGAGCACGTCAGTAATTGGACTCCTTATCGAACCTACACTGCACCCCGAAGTTACGGCTATGGCTCAGGCTACAGTTCAGGCTACAGTTCGGGTTACCGCTCGAGAAGTAGCTATAGCAGCGATCCGAGTAGCGGATCCAACGATGGAAGCTCGTATGCTACAACTCGCAGACGATAAGGGTATATGAAGCACTAACAGAGGAGTTTATATTTGGATCTCCATTTCATACAGTGCGATGTTTACATATATGAGACTGTAACTTATTGATTGTAAATTATTCTAAATCTGTTCGCGGACGAACAGGGGTAGCAAATTCAAGTGACTAGAGTAACATGCAACAGAGTTCTAATCAACACCCAACAACAACAACAACAATACACAGGGACAAAATTGGGTATTAGAGGGATGCATAGGTCCACAGACGACCTCCTACTATGATAATTATCGCCGAGCCGACGCTGATGACGGGGTTGCAATATCTACCTCAGAGCTCATCGACGGTGACGACGGGGTGAGTTGATGAACAGGACCCATTTCAATCATCTCATTGCCAGACGTCGGACTCACGAGTAAGCTGGGCTCCTTCTTGACCACAGCTGGGCGGCCTTGCTCTTCTGCTTTGGCTTGCTGCTCTGCTAGCTTTTCAGCCTTGCTCCTTCGGTCTTCACCGACGACTAGCACTACAATACCTCCGACTAGGATGGCAGCTCCAAGGTAAACTGGCCACTTGGGAAGCGGCTCAAGACCCATAATATACGAAACGACACCAGTAAGCGGTGGATCCAGCAACTGAATCACCGTATACGCTAACGGGGGAATATAAACAATTGCGATGTTAAATCCTACTAAACCGATGCAACCACCGAGGAAGGCAAGGAAAATGATAACTTTGGCAACATCAGCATGTGCCCAGCCAAAAATCGCGCGCATACGTGCCGGCACCGGCGTGACGCCATCCGGCATAACACTCGGAGATCCATGGAGACTGGCTCCTTCGAATAAAACGGCTAGAATCATCTGGAGCATTGCAATAATACTTGTCGAAATGGAGGTGTGGACGAAGAGCGGCACCTCAGACCTGCTCTTAGCGCCGACCACAGTGGATCCAGCCAAAGCAAACGATGCAAGAATATTGAGAAAGGCGCCAAACAATTCTGCGGCTGGACCTGTAGCGGCGCGTAAGCTCGTATCTTCATCACTGTCAGTACCGGTCATGAATGGGGACAAGACACAGAAGACCACTCCCAGCAACGAAATGGCCACACCGACCATCTCCATGTTAGAGACTGGCTTCTTTTTCAGCTTCAGCCAGCCGACCAACACGACAGGTGAGAGGGATGAAAACAGAGATGCGAGGGTAGTTGATGTGTACCTCAATGAAACGACCCAGAGCGACAAACTCAATGTCCAGAAAATACCCGACAGGACGGTGTACGTCAGGGGACACTCAAGCGTAACATTGTACAAGTGGGACATGCGTCGCTTAAATCTCGACCAGCATGTAGGTCGTGTGGCGCCTTCAGCAGTATCAAGTGTGGCGGATGTGGAGCTTGCACCAGAGATCGAACTCGGCGAACTCAGGGTTAAGTCCTGGTCATCTCCACGGAAGTCGTTCATTCGATTGACCTCCGAGTTGTGACTCTCGATACTGACGTCAGGACCTGTCTCGCCACGCAACTCACGCGCCTCAGTTGCAGCGGTGGCTGCATCCATTTGTCTCAGAATAAGGAAGGATGTATACCATCTGCGTCGCTTCTCACGGGGCGTTCGGAGTAACTGGTAGAGGCCAGGAGGAATGACAAAGAACAACACACACTGGTTTCGCCAGCATGCGGCCAATACCGAGGGAATACCCTTTCGGTTGAGGTAGATGAAGGAAGGCCCCATCACCGACCATACCAAAACAGCAATCAAGAAAACAATCCAGGCAAGTATCACATTTCGCTTATGAATTCGTGACTTATTCTCAGCAGCTTCTTTCGCCTTTGCGATTCTCGCCTCTCTTGCTTCGTCACTACTAGATGGCTGAAATGTACTACGCACGGGGCGGTTGGATATGCCCATCATATCATGGTCCAAATCAACATCGGCCAGAATGCTGTCGATACTCGTGCTGCTGCGTCGAGCCTTGCTGGTCCGCGGTCGGTCGTCGTCTTGCCGTGCGGAGATAAGTTCCTCGCCTTCATCGTCACTGTCAGTGACGGGCCGCGCGGAGCGTGCCCAAGGGCTATCCGAATCAACGGCTGCTAGTTCAGCTTCCATGTCATTCTGTGTATCACCATCGCTGCTCACACCTGCCGTGGCATCTTCGATGTCGCGCAGCTCAGGGCTGGGTCGCAATCCTAACCTCTTCCCTGCGAGCGACATTCGCACAACATCAACTAGTTTGGAGTCTTCAAGTTGCTTCCAGTCAGCCGATCTATTATGCCGATGACAAAGTCTCTCCTTACGGAGAGTTAGCCTACCTAAACTTGGTTTTCACCACAGGTTCGGTGTCGGAGATCAAGTGCGTGAGTTCATTTCGGCTCAATTCTCGACGCATTCAGCGATCGCAGCGCAGCAACTCACGTGACAAACAATATATCCCATGGCGCCGTGCACAAAGCGCGGGTGAGCACTGACCATCACCACGTGCGACAGCGCGATCTAGCACACCGAGCCGTTTTCACAGAAGCGGAGACGATCGAAAAAACCTTAGTTCAGTCGTCCCGCGGTGGTGCGGAAAAGCGCAGCGCCGAGACCGTGCTCGAAGGGGACCTCCGGCGTGCTGCTCTATCCACCTGGCAAGCGAGATCAAGCGCAACGCCTGTACAAGACGAGATTCAGACACTGCGAAGGAAACGCATTTCAAACTAAAGCGGTACATTTCCAGGTAGACCACATCGCAAGGACGAGCCCAGTGCGGGTCTAGGATATTGGTTGCATTTGCTGCATCGCGTATATCTAAGGGATACTGTTGGGTTTATATTCCCTTCCACCTCCTATAACGTTGCGAAATTCTGCAACAAAGCAACTAACGGAAGCCCAAGTTTCGGCGAGAGACGAGAAATCATCTATATTTGTACGCTTGCGCGCGCGCAATCGACATGTCCACGACACGGCAGACACACTACGACGCGGACGAGATGGAAACTGAGAAGTCGCGCACGGAGCCCACGCGCGAAGGCCCAGACTCGGATGATGAAATGGGAACCCACCAGCGAAGAGGCTCAGAAAGTGGGAATGAAAGTGACTCTAGTACGTCAAACTCATCGTCGGATTCGTCAAGCACGGATGAATCTAGCGGCGATACCAGTGAGGAGGAAGATGATGACGATACTCCCGAATCTAATCGAAGGATTCCCTTCAAAAAGATGAAGCTTAGGTTTAGGAACTACAAGCCGTTCGCTCCGGAAATGGAGGCCATGGTGATGCCTCCACCGGAGATTCTGGAGGATATGACATGGATTGACAATGAAATTCGCTCCATTGTAGAGCGCGCCCAACAAGGCGATGACTTCTTGCTCAATTTAGAGCCCAAGCGCATAACCTGGGACCTCGAACGCGACCTGGCTCCCAAGCTGGAGATCCTCAATGCCCGAACACAAAAGGCACTGGTTGATCTTGTTCGAGAAAAGATTCGACAAGAAGGCGGGTCACGGTGAACTATTCTATCGACACACACACTCACTAATGTTACAGACACACATAGATCAATGGTTGCATGTACTTAACTACTATCGACACTCGAATACACTACAAGATCGAATACGCTTTATTTACATGTTCATACTCAAACCTATCCAGATTTCCCAACGTCTACATTGCAATAGGTTGCAAATCGGCGGTGTGAATCTTCTTGAGAAGCGCTTTCATGCGCTCGGTGAACTGCTGACGAGCCTTGGAATCCAACGTCTTCGTGCTTTGCTCGAGTGCCTGGGCAGAAGCAAGAAACTCACTTCGATTATCCGCTGCTTCTGTAGCATGCTTGAGCAAATTGCGTCTCGCCAAGCGCTTCAGGAGGAAATCTGTGCCTGAGGCATCGAAGCTCCTCACCAGTGAGTCAACAGCCGAAGGCTGGTACTCAACTTTATCCTTCGTATCGCTCTCACTCTCATGCTCGGAAGGCGGCGGTCCGACTCGAATCGCTGCAGCCCCCGATGCCGGTGTGAAGATCGCCGTACCTAATTGCATGACATTGTCGATATCGGTATCGAGCAGAATGTCGGCATCTAAATTGCGCAAATTGATGACGGATGCAGCATCGGCGTCCGCGAGCTGAAGTCGAAGAGCGGCTTTGCCCTGTGCGTCCATCTCTGGTCCTTTCCTAGTCGGACTCGATGAGCTGCGCACGCCTTTTGCCACAACAGGGTCGGAGCGAGGAGACACCATTTCAATGTTCAACTCCGAATGAGCGAATGCTTCTGCATCAACCTCAGCTAATAACCTCTCGCGCCGAGCCGAAAGGCTTCGGGCGCTCTGATCACTGGCTTTGCGCAAGAACTCAGTGGATCTTTCAAGCTCTTGTAACAGCTCACGGTTATCTGAGCGCGATATAAGAGTGTCTTTGACAATCGCGCGATCATCAACGTAAGCATTCTGATCAAGTTCTAAGACGTAGGTGCTATCCAGAGTCAACATAGCATCTCGTTTCAGTTGCGAATCGACGAGGTTGAATAGGTCCTCAATCAGTTGTTCATCTAACCCGAGCGCTTCGGCATCCATTTGTTTCAGCTGATCCGGATCTAGGTTACTCAACTGTTGGCATAGGATATTAATGTGGGCATCGAGACTCGCACCAACGGTGCCATGATTCAGGATCAACCAAAGTTGATCTGATTCAACGTTGACCGGAGCCTCTGCTGAAGGTTTCGGCACAGTTGGCTGTGCGTGATGCGATTCGAAATCATCCTCGAACTCCAAGGGTGGGCTGTTGAAATACATTTGACTTACGGCTCGGTCCGAGCGAATTGCGGCAAGCGCACTCAGAAGCGGATGCAGCCCAGCCTTGGGTTCTTTCGCCATCCTTGCACGAAGCAGGTTGTAAAGCTTCTCCTTTACAAGTCTGACAACTGTGTCGTATTTGGCACGCTCTGCACCGACCTGAGCCTGAGCTAACGCGACTCGCTTTGCAAACGGATTTGACTCAGGATCGAGTGGGCCCTCTGAATCTCGAGCGACACGATCGACATAAGGTCCAGTCAATCGAAGTCTAGGGGTAGAATCTGAGGTCGTAAGAGGCAGATCATCTTGAGGAGTGTCTCCACCGCCTAGATCTCCACCACCTGCGGTTCCGGCTGCCAGTTGAACAAAATTTGGTCGCTTCACGTGCTTTGGAGTTGAAGGGGAGCCTGAATCTTCCGTTCGGGACCGCGGGCTACCCAGTGAATCACTTCTGCCCAGCTCGAGAGGAGGCGGAGGGCCCAGTTGGTCATTTACAATCTCGTCCAACTTCTCAGTAATCGTTCGCACCTCATCGAATTCAGTTTCGTGGACAGATGGTAAGCGGCGATCATGATCTCTGGGGAGGCCATAACCAGCCAGTCTCCTAACCGAAATAGGACCGATGCCTGCTAACGAAACAACAGCCAATTTTCCTGGTTTCGAAGAATAGTTACTAAACGTAGACGCGGATGGACGCAGTCGTAGTTTGGCTCGCTGGGTTTGATTTGGAGAGCCAGGTGTCGGAGACTGTGCCGTTAAACTGGGAGACACCTGGCCTGGAGCCTCTGGATCTGTTGTGCTGACTGACTTCTCCTGCTGTTGAGTGAAGGCCTGATGCCTGTCATCACTATTCTTGAGTAAGGTCTCGAGAGAATCGATATCGTGTCTTATGCTATAGTCCTTCTGCTCCAAGAGGTCATCTTCGACGACCAAGTCTGGGACATCATAGTCAGAGTCATTCACAGACTCGTCATCTGCAACATCGCCGTCCACGGTCGCGGCGGATCGATGCGGCCTTTTTCGGGTTCCGCGTTTCGTTGCTTTTGGTCCCCTACGATCCTGATCAAGTCGCGTGTGTAGATCCTTCATGGTGATGCCTCCTGGCTGCTCATCTTCATCGTGGACCAACAATCCCAAATCTTCTGCAGCGGCATCTTCGGTCGCAAGGACTCCGTCCTTCCATAGATTAACTCCGGTAACTGCGTCTTTATCAGGGGCAGCAGTCTGTCGAGTTGCTCCCTTGGACGGTACCTGACCCGAGGACGAGCCTGATGGGTGCTGTGGTTTCTCAGCCCTCGATTTCTCGTCGTTAGTCGCAGTCAAATCAAGCGGCGGAACAGGTGCAGCCTGAGTTGCACTTCTTTGATCTGATGGACGTTCCACAAGGCCTTCTAGTGAGACAGTTGCGATGGCATCAACATCTGATTTGGGCTTGACGACACGATCTGCTGTGTCAACGGAGATAACGAGCGCTGGTGCCGAGCCTATTGTTGTCGGCGCCTGAGTTTTACCTGCTTCCTGAGTACTGGCTGATTGGGCCGTGCCTTCCGTCCTAATCGGCTCATCATGTTGACGTACTTGCGCCTCTGCCTGGTGAGACGCAACTTCTGGAGCCTGCTGAGCCTTCTGCTGTTGTTCTTGCAAGCGCTTTTGCCGCGCCTCCCGATCAGCTGTCTCCTTCATCTTACGCTCTCTGGCTTGCTGCAACGCCTCGCTGATGGCTGCTGTAGCACGACGAGCCTTATCAGCTTGAGAGGGTTGGGATGACTCCTCCTCGGGTCTGGGGGACTTGCCTCCATCCGCAGTCTTTCCTCGTAGACCACCGACACCCAATACTTTAGAAATACTCCTCACTGAGTTGCTCGCGACGCGCTCTTGAATAAGATGCGCCTTTGAGCTGATGGCGCGCGATCTTGCATCTTGAGCCACCTTGGACGCTGGCGAGCCTATTTTCCCTACGCCTGATGCTGTGCCGCTGGGAGCAGTGACAGTGAGTTCATCAATCGGCGCTTGATCAGGTTTCGCTACCACTCTACGGCCTTGGACCTGCAGAGGTCCGTCTACCGGCTTGGATGGGGTAGCTGGCGCAGACTTGAGCGCACTGAATGGCGTTCCGACCTGGACACCGATCGACTCGGTCTCAATGGAGACCTGGATACCGCGACGGACACCGAGTCCCGCAACTCGCCAGCGCGCCGTTTCCAAAGCGCTGTTTTGTTGTTGGATTTCAGCATGGACATTGCGTAGCTGAGCTTGCAAATGTTCATGGCGAACCATGAGAGCAAGCAATTCAGAATACTCACGTAGCATACCCCGTTCATTTTCGAGGCGAGCGTTCAGCTCGCTCTTTTCACGATTCAAGAGGTCCTCGGCATTGTCAACCTGTCGCTGTAGTTCATCATGATCCGCGTTAAGAGCGCTTAGTTCGGCTCGCATTGCACTGGTTTCTGCAAGCAATTGTTTGTTTCTCCCGACAAGCTCTTGGTTAAGCTGAACTGCGGCAGCATGTCTCTTTTTGGCAGCAGCTCGGGTTCTGTGGATGATTTCAGCTTCGGCATCAGCGCGTGTCCGGAAGTCCTGGTATCTCGCCTTTTCCATATCACGGTCAGAGGTGCTCTGTGCGAGTAGGGTAGCATGAGTTCGAACTTGAAGCTCATACGCGTGCTGAAGGTCGCCTAGCTTACGGTCGGCCTCGATAAAGTTGAACTTGGCCTCTTGGAACAACCTCTCTTCCTGAGCTTTTTGTCGACTCAGAGAAGTCAGTAGTTCATGCAGCTCTTGAGTACGCTTGGCATAAGATTCGGCAGCCGCTTGCGCACGGGCTTCCTCTCGGAGGACTTGTTCCTCAACGTCCCTGAGCTTCTTCCGAACTGCTTCAAGTCCTTCCCTTGTTAACTCCGCTTGGGTTTTTCGTGTCTCACGCTCCACAATCGAGTCCTCGACTTGGGTGGTCAGTGCTTGGATTGATTCATCCGCGTCCAACAGCTTTTCACGAACACGTTTATACTCCTTGAGGATTTCGTACTTTTGCTTTCTGGCCTGGACCGACGAGCGGAGCGCGGCTGCGAGCCTGCGCTGAAGTTGCTCCATTTCTTGAGCACCACGTAGCGTGAGTTCCTCGGACAAGCGCAACTCCTGTTCATGACGAGCTTCTAGTTGCATTCTTCGTACGAGTGCCTCTTGAAGTTCAGCGTGGACACGAGTTCGCTGCTGCTCCAAGTCTTTCGATGCCTCCTCAAGCTCCTTCAAGCGAGCGCGCAGCGGCTCGACTACTGCCTCCGCCTCGGCCTTACGTTTCTCAACATTCGCCAACTGAGTTAACTCATTCTGCTGAAGTTGCTCCTCTCCCGCCCGCAGGCGTTCAGCCCATGCGTGATACTGAGCGGTGAGTGCTTCAACTTCCTTTGTCCAGCGATCGAGTTTGTCCTCCTCTGCATACAGCTCTTGTAGGGCCTCCGAATGTTGCGTCTCCAGAATTTGGAGCTGTGTGGTGAGGGTTTCGGCCTTGTCATCGAGGGTTTGAAGCTCAGCAATGTTTGCAACCACTCGGTCCTCGACCTCTTGGCGCCGAGCTTTGACACGCGCTGCACGCATCCTCAATGCACGCCTCTTGAATTCCGACGAAAAAGCAGCAACTAGTGGGTTCTGATGACGATCCTCCTCGTCTACTGCGTTACTACCAGGCTCACTCGAGACTTCGACCACTCGTCTGGCTTCAGAGGAGTTCTCATCCTTCTCATCCTCAAGCACTTGCCTCAGGAACTCCGCATCTTCTTTCTCTTGCTCGTCCGAGTGGCTAATAAGCTCCAGTGGAATAGGATACGAAGCATACGTTGCGTGGTCGAGCTTAACTTTGGCGATTCGGGATTCGAGTATTCGGCGATCAGCTTCCGACATGTCAGGAGAGACGAGGGATTGACGTACACTGTCGATCAGTCGGAGCACTGCCAGTTCGGCTTGAACTAACTGCTCGGCGAGTGCTCGCTGAGTACCAAGCTCCTTCTCCAGCGTTTGACGTGCACGACGAACCTCGTCAGTTTGAAGACTAGCCTCACGTTCAAGCATCTGCACCTCTGACTCGAGCTGCTCGGACTGCTCAATCGCTTGCGCCTGCTCCTGTGAGGCTACAGCATGTGCCTCTACCGCTTCATTGTATCTGGCGCGCTCTGCAGCATGGGTCTCTTGGAGCTGTTTTAAAGCGTTTCGCGAGCGCTGATATTGTGTAGCGAGGGTGTTTAGCAGCGTTCTCAATTCGGCAGCGGCGAGGATTCGAGCGGAAGCAGCAGCTCTCAGCTCACTGACCTCAGCTCGTAAACTGCCGTTGCGATCTACTAATGCTTCGTAGCCATCACGATCTTGAAGCAGAGCCTTCCGTGCCTGTGCAACACGAATTCGATTCTTTCGAAGTGCGTTTGACGCAGCGATGAGGGCAGCATGCTCTGAAGCGCATCGCTGTGCACGTTCTGCAACTGATAATCTCAGCGACTTTAGAGCTGCAGCATACTCGGCTGCCCGCGCATTGACACGCCGCTGGCTTTCAGCGACTAAGCACTTCGAAAGCCAAGCAAAGAACGAAGAGTCAGAGCAGGCGATGAGTCTCGCGTACGTCTGCCATATTGCACGAAAGAGCGCTGGTGCACGGGGAGTGGATTGGATTAAGCGCTTGATAGCAGATGCCACTCCGATTGTGAACACGAAAAGTCCTCGAGCCACCGCATCAACTTGAGCAGGCGTTAGACCCGATTCAGTCAACGCACGTCGACCGATGCCGATTTGGTCTGCGGGTGCAAGCATGACCGTTCCACCCGACGTGAGTCCATGTGTGGAAATGCTTGAAAGGGCAAACGACGAGAGGGGCGACGCAGAGGAATCACTGGCACTCGTTGATGTTGATGACGTGGAGCCTGAGTTCAAGAGTTCTTGCGATGAATTCATATTGCCCAGCCCTTCGGCTGCAGCTTGCTCTGCGATTCGCCTGGTGCTCATTTCAGTCAGCCACGCCTCGACTAAAGCCTGACCTTGGGAGCTGTTCGGCTGCCGATCACCATTATAGGACATACTCGCAAATAAATCTGGGGTGAGTCGCTGAAGTGCTTCAAATGCGGTGTTGACATGAGCAAGCATAGGGTCAGCCGCTGGAGACGCTGGAGACGCTGATCCGTGTGAACTCACGCCAAGGGCAGCCTTTCCAAGCGCCAAGAGCTCTTTCCGCTCTTTATCTATATCGAAAACTAACTCCGATGCCTCTCCAGTTTCTGCATTGGGATCGACGGGTAGTTCTGCATCCGCCGTAGGACTCTGCTTCGCTCGAGGCAGGTTCTTTCGCCCAGTCAATACCTCTAGTAGCAGCATGGCATTCTCGGCCACTTGCGAGGCAAATGACTTGTGAGCAGCCGCCGATGCAAGAAGGTACTTTCGCACTTTTGCAGGATCGTCCGTCGTCAATTCTCGTTTGGACTTTGCATGAAGTTGCTGGAATTGGGCAAACGGGCGGAGTAAATCAGACAAGGTGACGATGTCTTTCTTGAGTAGATCCTGGTGCTGAGTCTTGGTGCACGCCAGACTACTCTGCTGGTCAATGTCTGAATCCTGCTCCTCCGATGCTTGAGTGATTGGTCGTAAGCGAGCTCCTTGCGATTCCTCCAGTTTTCTGAGCGTTGTACTTGCGTCATAACCGCTAAGAATGCCAGAAATTGTATCATCTGTTGTAGCTTCTGTGATCAAAGGCGCACTGGTCGGCGGCAGCCTAGATGTACTGCTTATGAGTGCACGCTGGAGCTGCGCAGATGTTCGGGAGAGCACAATCTCCAACTGAGGGTCACCGTCCCGTGGACGTCCAAACTGGGAGAGAACTGGCGTATTAGCTTCTCCAAGCGAGGCAGATGATGAAGTCCGCTGTGGATTCTCAGTATGTGGCCGGACCATCGAAGGCAGTTGTGTTGCGAGCTCGGTATTTCGGGAGGTGGGTAGCACCGGAGGGGTACGTGAGGATTGCTGTTGGACAAGTTCCAACGTGCGAGGCTTGGTGTCAGCAGATGAGCGTGCTGACAGCGGCAGAGCAAGACAAGGGACGACAGCAGTGCGCGTTAAACTCTCTTCGGCCGATGGTGGTAGTGGGGACTGCGGCTGTGGCTGCGACGGGGGCTTGGGTGGCAGCAGTGACAGCTGAGGGAGCCCTCCTGTTGTCATTGCGAGTGACATGCGTGTGCCCAAACGTTTTTTCGGTTGGGGTACGCGACCTGACCCGATCAACATCGCTGAAGAGGACGATGCTGGCAGCGACGATTCCCACCGGGTCGTTGGCTGAACGTTGACTGCTCGAGGAGGTGCGGCCAGTGTTTCTGAGGGCTTGGCCCATGATCCTGTACTGGACACCAGCAGGGTCGCAGTAACGGGACGTCGCAACTTCGGACTCGAGGCGCTCTTGACGATCATCTTGGGGAGCGCCGTGTCCCGGTTCGCCACGCGAATCTCAACATCTTCTGTCACATGCGAGGCGATAACGGCTGGGTTGGCGACGCCTCCCGAACCGAAGTATTTCTCCTCAATGGGCTTGTAGGGTGCAGTTCCACCCCGGGTAGCAGTTGAGGGACGGTCTGCCATACCGGTTCACGTATTCCACAGCTGGGGATAGTGCTGGACCTGGGTATAAGACGAGCGATTATGAGAAAAGAGTCATTTAAAAAGTAGCAGGAGTGTTCTACAGGGGAGTAGAGCTATAGTTCAGGGGTCATGGTGGTTGGCGCATGTCAGACTAGTATATATTGTTGTAGTAGTGCATAATATCCAAGTTTCCTCATGGAGCATTCCCGCCAACACCACACTTCCGATTCCCGAGCAAAGTGGAAATTTCAAAGTTTTTCTCGATTCAGCTCGCGCGGAATGTCGTCTGGTACTCGACGTGAGCAGACAGACTTGGTTCTGAGCTGGCAATACGGGTATTAAAGACGCAGCAAGGCGGCAAGTTTCACATATCTAACAATCTTAAAGGTGCTCTGTATGACAAAGAAAGTTATATGGTGAAGGGACGTTCCCCAGGTGGCAGTGAATGGATGGATCAAGCACATTCGATGCATTGAGCCAGCGCTTGGGTAACTATATATGCCAATATAGTGTGGTGGATATAATTCACAAGGCAGAGATACAGACTTTACAGCATGGCAATCTGATGATATATCAATGGATGGACTGAGCGTAGGGAGGGATGGCACTCGTATTGTCGTCCAGGCGGAAGTTCAGCGAGACATGTTCTTATGCAACTACCATGGCACATCCTAGCTTGCAACATTTAACCGCTCTTAAAGACGAAGGTTGCTCCCTTGTGCATGTCCTCGGTGTTGGCGTAGCAAATGCAATGCAAAGACCCGAGTACATGGGCACCATCGACATCGCCAGTCCAATAGGCGATGGACTCAAAGAAGTTAGCCAACCAGATAGGTCTCTCATTGGCTTTGATTTTCATGAAGTGTTCTGAGATCTTCTTCGAGAGTTCGAGCAAGGAGCGCAGTGCTTTCTGATTCGTTGGCGTCTCAGGGGGTAAAGTCTCGTCTTGACTGATCAATCCAAGAAGGCGAGCGAAGTGGGTGTGGTCCTCAGGCTTGCCGTCTTCGAGAAGGAGATTGTCAGAGATCTCGCAGTTGTCAGGGAACAGTGGGGAAGGCGAGAGCTGGCCCCTTGCCATCATATCAGCATAGCGAGAGAAAACATGGCGCTTGAAAAACCGGACAGCCAGCGATTCGTTGGTATTAGGCTCGCCGAAATCCATGCCCGCCTGGCATTCTTCAATCACGCGCTGGATAAGGTATGCGGCTGCCGAGCGCTTCTGAGGGAACGACCAGTCGTGCACGAGAGAAGAGACAGCCAGTTGGATGGCCTTATCGTAATAAGTCTGAGCCCACGACGCAGACCAGAAATTGACAGAGATGGATGGGTCCAATGCCTCTACATGGTGATACCAGTTGGGTGGGATATACATCATGTCACCAGGCTCCAAAATAGCCTCATATCCAACAAGGCCGGTCAGCTCTGGGAACTTAGCAAGCTCAGATGCACGGGTTCGGCCAGTTGCGATCGAAACAGGGTCGCCACCTGAGCCTTCCGGGACTGCGCATCCAGTTCCTCTGGTCAACAGCTTTGCAGTTGCATGAACTGCAGGAGCGAATACGCCAGCCAAGACAGTGCGGAAAAGGCGAAGAGCACGCTCAGAGAAGATTTCATTCGTGGGCAGTGAGGTCTCGGGAGCTAGTTCGGCTGCACCGTTGGGTGGAACAGCTTGAATGTAGGGCTGTGCCTGACCAAACGACGGGTGGAGGAAAGGATACAGCGGTGCATTCACACTGGACTCAGGCGGGAAGAGAAGCATACGCTTGCGTCCGCGGATTTGGACAAAGAAGTTCTCATACGAATCAACATGCAAATGTGCAGTGACACCCTTTTGCGAAACCCAGACGTTAACACGCTGCTGTTCGACGCGAGGGATCAGGTCGCGCCAAGGCTCCAAGTCCTTGGCGAGAACAGGGGCAGATAGATCGCCCGTGTAATAAAGGTAGGTTCCATTGGTGTTCGTTGCTCGACCATTCACCTGGGCGAAGAAGGCCTCAGTGGGCATGGAGATCATTTCATGTGGATTCTCCCACTCAACACCCTTCATTCGTGTGAGCGGTTTGTGAGGGCGGAACAGGGGTCCGAAATATTGGTGCTTGTTGCGATAAACATTCACCAAAGTTTTCGGCATATATCGCATCAAGTATTCGCCATCAACATCCCAGTTTCGAAGTGCAGTCCAGTTTTTGGCAAAGGTGTTGGTAAGAACCTTGGGTACACCACCGCGGATCATCTCTGCGGCGACAGGTCGAGAGGGGTCCCATTCGAGACGTTCGATGCTGCTGACGACAGTATGAGTTCCGAATGACCGAGGATAGTATGCCAGCTGGTAGGTATGCACGAGCCTCGGTGCGTAAAGTGCGAGCGCAATTAGCGTGATGATGACCACAAAGGGCAGTGAGTAGCTTGCAATGTACTCGATAAGCTGACCAACCTTCGAGTGAGCCTCCTTAGGGGTTGACTTCTGAGTAGCAGTCTTTCCGCTGCTTTGCTTCTTCTTGTCGACCTGTGTCGCTTGTGGGCTTGCGGCTCCAGTTGTTTTCTCGCTACGACCCTTCTCAGAGGCGGGCGACTGGGTGGCGGCTTCCTTCCCGCCGCGTCGACGGAGCTCACTAGCCATGTGACTGAGCAAGATCCAACTAGAGCATGGATAAGAGGTAAAATACACATGAAATGAAAAGGCTGTGGGGATAATAACCGGATATTACATGGTTTCAACATGAATTCCACAGGAGGATTTAGTTCTCACACTGGGATTACCAAGGATTCATCACTTTTTCAAACATATCACGTTATGCAAATCTGAGTTATCTGGACATCTTGTGCGCGACCAGGCGCCCAAGATCGCCAGTGCTGGGAGCTGGATACACTGGCTAGAATGGCCTAATTCCGCTGTTTTCATGTTTATTTCGCTGCGCTGCCCGCGGAATGCACCATAAATCGCCGAATTCAGCTCCAAAAGATTTGAATCATTCACTGAACACATTTGCGTGCAGTGCGAACGAGCAGATTGCCCTCGCTGCGGGGCAATTATAATATCCCAGTTTGAGTAGTAGTGAGTGTTAGAATCAAGTGGGCCATATGCATATGGCTTACACACACTCTACGGCTCGCAAATGAACTTCATTCTATCCTTCTTGGGACTGGAGCCCGACATAAGCGAGGAGAGCTGGCGCAAGAGGGCACTCACCCCGGAAGAGGCTGCATCGGATGAGAATCGACGGCGCTCGCTGATGGATGGCAGGAACTCACCCTTAAATCGAGCAGAAAACGATGTATTTCTCTCCAACCGGCCGCGGAACCAGGGATCGAAGCAAAGACGTAATTCGCTCGGAAGCTCATCAACGCACTTGGTCGAGGCCGCTCTCCGGACTGAGAACCTCCTTGAGCATGGCTTACAGCGTCTCGATCGTAATGTGTGGATTTTCAACGATGTTTTATCGACGTCCGAAGGTCGCGACAAGGTGTATAAGGTCATTCAGAACATCTGCAAGATCGGTCGCTGGCATTACCGGTATAACAATCGCCGGGACGACCTGCGAGAGACATTTGAAACGGTGCATACTTACTCTAAGATTACTCGAATCTACTTGAAGCTATTCAATTTGATGTCATTCGTGCGTCTCTTTGTGCGGGTAGCCAGGCTTCAGGAGAACTCGGTGCTCAAGTTCCTTGCGCTTGGGCGTCTGGGAGGTCTAGCTTTGTACTTCTTCTGCCAGTATCCACTGTGGCTCACTCTAAACCGTGTCCACCGCGGCCTGAATGATAGGTGGTGGAAACGTGTCGCACTCATCGGTTATATTTGTTCTGCCCTCTGTTCGTTTGCAATCGATCTCACGCGTATGAAGGAGCTGATTTCATCAATTCGAGAAATCCAACAGCATCATCGCGCATGGCTTTATTGGCGTTCCGTCGAGTTGCCAAGCGAGGTCGACCGAATCGCCCAAGCCGGAAGGCCGGAACTTGATGAGCTTGAGCAAACGCAGCAGGGTCCTGCGTTAGTGTTGTCAAAGCCACTCTCTCTCAATGTAGCTCAATCTGAACTCCAGCGTCTGACCATGATTACTTGGAGAACCCGTGCTGATATCGAGAGGAACCTAGCTTCTCAGCCGAGTCCGACACCGCCTGATACGCCTGACGCTTCAGTCCAAACGAATCCAACAATTGAATGTGAATCAAAGCTTGTAGACACAAGCCCCTCTCCAACACCCGTCTTAAACAGTCGTGCATCATCACCTGCTCCGACAACTGCGACTTCGGCATCAACCTCTCGGTTGTCTCTGAAACCAACCAAAGAAAGGTATGAACTGGTACTGAAGGAGTTAGTCGCTGCTGAACAGTCATTGAAGCAAGGTCTTCGAGGTCTACTCATCAACTACTTCAAAGATGTTCTTGATTTCACCTGCGCCATTAACGATTTCTTCTTCCTTGGTATGCATGATGGTGCACAGGGTGTATTGGGAGTTGCAGCAGGACTGATTTCATTAGCTCGTTTGTGGCAGCGGAAGAAGCTAGAGTACGTGAAACAGTTCGCTTCAAAATAATACTGTTCTTGGGTCTGGGACGAAGGGTTCGAGAGCATTCGAGAGGTTACAGTAGGCATGATCCCTGCAGAGTCGCCTGGACTGGGGCCTATTGTACTGAACAGAAATTTGCACCAGTTTTATTTAGTTTATCTGAATTTGAGTTGGTTATACATTCAAAATACAGTCTTCATTGTGGAACCTACTGGTTACTGGTGTGGTAGGTACCAGCGGTTCGAGCCTTGGTTAGGAGGAAGGGTGAAGCTATACTCAGGGCCTCCCTCGGCCGACGCGTCAATGTCGCTTACGTTGGCTTGTGATTCGTCACCGACATTGGTTGTCGAAGTACGGTCTTGCGTGGGTTGACTTACAGCGTTCTCGCCGGCAGAAGCAGAAGCCTCAACAGAACTTGGCGTTTCGACCAAGGGCCTGTTGTCACCTAGAATACCAACAACTGATGAGGTCGGGCGCTGCTGAGTATCTGAAGTAGAAGCATCGTTTGAGTGTTCAGTAGCAACTTCTGCAGAGGTTGACCTAGCGGTATCTTCTGTCGTCAACTGCCTAGTCCCCAGTTGGTTAACAAGCTCTCGAGCCTTAGCGACTGCGCTTGGAAGGTCGGTCACTTCCAGAACCGCGAACAATTCTTTGCACATATTGTGCACGGACTCCATGATCATATCACTCTTTCGTGTACCAGCGACAATATTCTCAAGGATATGAATAGCCTCTTCAACACTCTGAGCTTCCGCCAGGCGAATGAATCGTTGTAGGCTATTCTGCAGAACCTGATTGAGAGCAGTTAGTTCGTCCACCGTGCTTCGCATGTCAGAGCTCTCAGCAGTGCGCTTGCTGACACGGGAGGGAGAAGCCTTGTTGGGGCTCTGGCGTTGTGCTAGGAAGCGCTCTGCAGCCATTTGAAGCTCACCACGAGAAGCGTTTTGGTCGTCAGCATCTCGAGGAGATCCCGCGTACTCAAGGTGGTCATCGCTATGACCGTCATCTGCGTCGTGGCCCATCAGGTCGTAGTTTTCAGCATCACCACTGCCCTCGCGGACTTCCTTGACTAGTCTCTTCACGGCACGTACAATCAAGGCCAGAGAGGCCTTGGGACGGAGATTCAAGACCGATCGGAGCTCTGTGAGAGATGTTTGGGATGCACATACGTAGAGATACAGCTCATTTAACTTCGGAATGACGCCATCGTATCGCTTGACCTCAAAGAGATGCATTACATACGCCACGATCTGGTCAGGAGTCTCTCGACTATGCCCTGGCTTAAACTCGTCCGCATCGAGAGGTGGACGAGCAAGTACAGGACCAGACAGCATTGCATGAACAGCCTCAAGTAGTCTACGAGGACTCCATCCATCCACTGCAGCTCGTCCGAAGCGATCGTCCAACTCACCACGCACACGAGCAAACACGGTCTCAAGGAGCGCCAATCGCTCAGGAGTTACTGGTGGAGAGTGAGCTGTTGATGTCTGCACACCCTCATCGACTTTCTTCGACTCTTCTTGCAGGCGTTGTCGAGTTTCAGCCAGTTCAGCCTTGGTCTTATCCAAATCAGCCTTCAACGCCTCGAGCTCAGCTTCTTTGGCCTTCAGTTCCTCTGCCTTGACAGCGTTTACAGCCTTACTCTCCTCCATCTCGCTGATCTTCTTGCGAAGTACAGGTACGAGCTCAGCAAGCTTCGTAACGGCAGGAACGAGAACGTTCGGATCTCGGATGCTGAACGCTGTGCAGAGATCGATAACAATACGTGCCAACTCAGGATGCGAGAGAGCAGCTGTTGCAGCAGCCGCACTAGGAGGCTCACCATCAGCTCCATTCTCTGAGGCAGGGAGCACAACGCCGACAAGAGATTTCAACGAGTTATTCTGGGCTCGTAGCCTCTCGATGATGCTCTGGGCCTTTTGAAGATCTTCCATTGTGGGGCAGGAGGCAAGCTCGGCCTTTAGGTGATCAATCGTTGTGTTGGCAGACGCCAGGGCAGCGCGGAGCGATTCCTGCTGCTCACGTGAGGTCTTCGTCTCAAATTCGATGCGCTGCTGGAGTTTTGTAACCTGCTCCTCCAACTCGCGTACATCCTGATGGGTCGGCAGGCTACGCTGTTTCGAGAGAAGCGTGCGTTCTCGTGCCAGCGCATCATCAAGGCTGGATTTCAGCTCGTTCAGGCTGGTTTGAGACATCTTGAGCTCGTTCATCAGACGTGTTTGCTCCTGAATTCGCTCTTCTTCTCGCAGTCGAGCCTTCATTTGAAGAGTTTCAATTTCACTCTCCAATTTACTCTTCGTGTCCTTCTCTCGCTGTTGAGCAGCTGTACGCAGGCTCGTTTCTCGGGAAAGTTTTTGTGTCGCTTCTTCTAACGCTGCCTTCAGAGCAATGATCAAAGACTTGGCTTCATTCCACTCCGTTTGTGACGGTTTGCCCTCCAGTGCCTTCTTGTACTTGCTTACCTCATGAGTCGCTTCCTCGTACTTTCGGGTAAGCTTGCGTAGCTGGGCTTCCAGCTCGTCAACCTGAGTATGGAGTTGCGAAATCGTAGCATTCGTGCCATGGCTTGTCTCTCCCCCAACATTACGCATGTGAGTGCGGAGTCGGCCCTTAGTGGCTGAGAGTTCTGCCTTCAGTTCGTGCCATGGGCACAAAGCCAGTTGTGATGGGTCAACCTGAGGTGTCGGATTAGACTTGTGGCTTCCAGATGCCTCAGTGATGCCGGATGCAGCACGCATTTCGGCCTGAATTTGAGCGGCTTCACGGATGCATACGGGGCACGTTGTGGGCGCAACATGTTCACAGGGCTTGCTCTGTGCTTCTTTCAACGCAACCGCTAACGCAGCGGCCTTCCGCTTTGCTTCATCCAGCTCAGCTTGGGACGGGTGCTCAGCCAGCGCTTGCTTCAGGAGTTCGAGCCGTGTGCGGAGTTCAGCTGCCTCCTTCGCAGAGAGAGGCTTCTCTTCACCACAGCAGAGGTCGCTTACAAGCTTGTTAGGACAACCACAGCAGCTACTGACACTACTTCGTCCGTCGCACTCACAGTCAGAGCAATCCGTGCTCTGTGCATTGCACGACTCCTGGGCTCCACACAAACAGACGGAGTCATCGCTGCCGCTGCTATCGGAGTGACTCTCGGATGATATCTGGACCTGGTCGCAGTAGCAAACTGGATACTTATCGGAAGAAAGGTCTCCAGCAATTTGGGATGCTTTGAAGCAACCACTGAGGCGAATTGCCCGGCGCAACCTGGCAATCTCGGATGCAGCAGCAATGAGTCGAGCACGTGCAGTCATGCACTGATTGCTTAGTTGATTGACCTTGTCCTTTAATGCTGCGGCCTGCTCCGGTGACAAGCATAGCGCCAACTCGCGTCGAGCATCGGCAAGCTCTTGCTCCAGATGAGCCTCATGAGCAGCACGAGCCGAAGCTACCTGGGAGTAAGTTGTCATTGCCTGAACGCTTGAGATACCATCATTGCCGGACTGGCTTGAAGCCTGGGCACAGCTTGCACACTTCGCATCGCGTCCATTGTGACCAGTCACTGCAAGCGCCGTCGCAATTCGCACCTTGTCGAGCTGCTCGCGAACACGCTCCAGCTCCTGGCCTCGGGCTTTCCACATTTCAACTGAGGGTCGCTCAGACAACTCGGCTCGAAGAGATTCTTCACGGAGTTGAGCCTCCCTTGCAGCGTTACGATAACGTTCGACTTCATTTTCGAGGATCATTCGTTCAGATTCAGCTCGTGCCTTGAAATCAGCGAGTTCACGTTTTACAGAAGCCAACGCCTCCTGAGTGATGCGGACATCTTCAAGGCCGGGACGCGAAGCAAGCTGTGCCTCAGCTTCAGCAAGACGGGTCTCCAAAATGCGGATGCGGCTTTGAGCGGTGCTGAGTTCACCCTCCAAAGAAGCATGCTGCTTCAGCTGCTCGCGCAACTGAGCAATCACGACACGCTCATGCTTGCGTCCCTCGCTTTCTGCTCGGAGTCGAGCGTTGTCTGCTTCGAGTTCTTCCATCCTTGTGCGAGCTTGCTGGGCTGCCGTGGTCGCTGCCTCTTCAATCTTCCTGGCATTGGCTCGGCATTCAGCGAGCTCCCTCTCTAGGTGAGCCATCTCTGCAGCCGCACGATCACCGGCTGCAACGCGTTGACGCAGATCACGCAGTTCTCGTTCATTCTCGGTCATTGCAAGACGCAGCTCAGCTGCCGCAGCCTCCGCGACCTCAGCTCGCTGTGCAAGCGCGGTTCTTACGGCGGTCAGCTGCTCTCGTAATTCTGCAGCTGCTGCTTGCGCTGCTTGCAGCTCCGATGGAGATGGTCGTGCACCAAGTTGTACTCGGAGTGCAGCACACTCACCTTCAAGGCCTTGGACGCGTGCTCGAAGCTGACCACATTCGCTCCGGAGTGCAGCGCTTTCCTCAGCACGCGCAGACTTTTGCGCTTGGAGCTGATTGCGAAGCGTTGCAATGATGTCCTCAAGTTCTTGAGACGGCATACGGCTGTCCAACTCACTTCGCAATGCGGAATTGTCACGCTCCAACTCCTTCACCCGCGTTCTGAGTCGATTCAACTCCTCCTCAAGCTTCGCACCCTGCTTGGCAGCAATCAACTGTTGTTCTGCCGCGCGCTCAGTGAGCTCAGCGAGCAATTTGCGGGCACTCTGGACATCGTTTGCATCTGGACGCTGGGCAAGCTCTTCCCGCAGTTTTGCGCATTCTTCCTCTAGCGTCCTCACCTTCATCGCCAGTGCTCTAGCCTCTGCGTCAGCAGTAGCTGCGCCACGTGATGCCTGCTGTGCTCGCTCTGCCAACTTGCGCTCGAGTTCGCAGCACTTGCTTTGTAAGGCGTCGATCTCACATCGGTGCGAACTCTCTACTTTCGCTTGAGCGGCCCTAGCCGCATCAAGCTCTGCTCGCAGCGCAGCCGTGATATCTGCCTGTTCAGTTGCTCGACGCGCTGCGACATCGACTGCATACTGTAAAGATACAGCTGCCTTCGCCTGCGCGGAGAGTTGGCGAAGCGACTGCTTGACGAGGCTCCATTGTGCAGGTGTTGGCACGGCATTTGTTGATTCGAAGATCGCAACGAGTGGGTCCAGAGTAGCCTGCATGTCAGTTGCAGTGCTCGGATTTGTCCTGTGAAGGGCTCGGAGTTCTGCGGCCTCCTGATGCAGTGCCTCGATGCGTGCGTGGGCTCGCGCAAGAAGGTCCTTGACCGCCGGGGGAATGTTCAAAGATTCACCTTCGGACGAGCTAGCTTCTGACGAGGACACAGGTGACGAAGAGGACGATGATTGCTTCGGCAGTCGTGTTGACGAGCCTGAATCTGAGCTAGAATCGAATCCGCGAAGGGCACCCGGCATTAATCCTGGCATGTCTGTGCTCGGAATGGATCGAGGCGCTGAAGTGGATGACGGAGGGCCATCAATTGTCGTACTGCCATATGCGCCTCCGGCAGCAGATGTTGACGACTCCGCTTGAGTGCTCGAAGCCAAAGGCTGCGATGAGCCGACAGACGGTTTCGCATTCACAGTAGAAGAGCTGAACTCTACATCTTCCTCATATGTGAAATCATCGCTGTACGTCTCCTCCTCGCTTGTGGCAGTCATCTTGCTCTCGATTGTAGATCCTGCTCCGGCCAAACTCGTCCGGCGACTAGCGGAGATTTGAGAAGCAGGGAGACCATATGAGCTCCGCCGAGATGCACTGGTCATGGAGGTCCGCTCAGGTTCGCTTGACGTCGGGACTGTGGCATCTGAATATCCTGCCATGGGGGTGGAGATTCCTTCGCGTCCACTCGATGAGTCGGGCCTCATCTCATCTAAGGTGGTCTCCAGATCTTGCTGTCGCATTAGTAGCCCTTGGGTACCATTTGCCGCAGTGGATGCCGAGAAGCGGCGCGTAACGTCGGTGTCTAGGGACGAGGCCGCTGCGACTGCTGAAGGCTGCTGAGCGGGCTCATGACTCACCGACGACCCACCTCGGATCTCGATCTCAAGCTCGAGAGTTTCATTCGCGTTCAATGATGGTGCTCTGGAGGCAGGGTTATCAATGCTTGACGCAGAGGCTGGGAGTGTAGTGAGTTGCATTGATGTGACAGGGCCGTGCAATGTGGAGTCAATGTTTCCTTGACCGACCGTTGTCACACTGGTTGGGGAAACTCCACCTGTCTGTGAGAGAGTACTAGCCGCAAGACCCCCGCGGCCAAACTGGCCCTCCTGCAGCGCCCTGAGTGTTTCACTCGCTTGCTTGGACAACTGCTGCAGGCTCTCGACGGCTCTCGAGGAAACTCGGCCCGTCGAGGAGCTCGTCGATTTCGAGCCGCTAAAAGAGTTGTTTGGGTCGAGACTCGACATTTTCTTGTGCCGGTTCGAGTATCAGTCGCACGACTGCAGTGCCCGAGTGAATAGATCCACTTGAATCTCAAGATTCCGTGGAGACGTCCTGCTTCACGACTGTCTTGCACTTGCAGTTATCGGACGTTGGGCGGCCGAGAGATCGAGAGATACAATTTCGAGATCTCACGGGCGTAATGAAGACTGCGTCGGGTCTAAAGGGAATATAAAAGATATTACAATATGATCCTTCATAAGACATTGTCAGAACGCTCAAATGCCTACTGGCAGACTCACACACATACTCCAAAGTTTTTACTTTCGCGAGGTCTTTGTCTCCAACGGTTACTTTTTTGAACTTGAGTTTCGAAAAACCGCAGTATGCGATAATCGGTGCAGTTTGTGAGCAGGGACCCTGACACCACGGAAACAAACTGATGATCAGGGGAAACAATGCATAAAATATGCTAAACTATATTACTAATCGTCAGTTGTGTACACAGATTCTCTCGAATCGAATCGAATTTCCGGACGGCAGAACAAAGTAGAGCACAGCTCTCAGGGCCTGAGACTGAGAGGAGTACCCCAGTGCATGCTGCCATGCCTGTGCCGTCAAATGATTAAAAATACAATAAATACAATACGCGACGGCAACCGGCATGATCATGTAATCTTGGAGCCTCCCCAGAGTTTCAGGTCCAACGGCAACCTTTACGCAGCGCTCACAAGCCACGTTCGGCTTCGCCAAAGCAGAGTGCGGGGGTATAGGTTTGACACACAGCTTAGAACATGCCACCCATGCCACCCATGCCACCCATGCCACCAGCAGGAGCAGCAGGCTTCTCAGCCTTAGGCGATTCAACAATGACGGCCTCTGTAGTAGTCATCAATGAGGCGACGGAGCTAGCATCAACAAGAGCGCAGCGGACGACCTTCGCTGGGTCAATGATACCTGCCTCGAACATGTCGACGACCTGGTACTTCTTGTTAGAGCCAGCCGGGACGCGGAAGTCAATACCCTTGGTGCAGCGAACATCACCATTGGCCTGCTCGAGAAGCTGACCAATGATAACAGCACCCTCAAGACCGGCGTTGTTGACGATGCTCTTGGCAGGGACCTGAAGAGCACGTGCAATGATCTCAACACCGACCTGCTGGTCGTAGTTTTGAGCCGTCTTAGCAAGTTCGCCAAGGGTCTGAGTTGCGTACAAGAGAGCGCAGCCACCACCAGGGACAATACCCTCCTCAACCGCGGCACGAGTGGCGTTAAGTGCATCATCAACGCGGTCCTTCTTTTCACCAACATCGACCTCAGAGGCACCACCGACCTTGATAACAGCAACACCACCAGAGAGCTTTGCAAGGCGTTCCTGGAGCTTCTCACGCTCGTACTCGCTAGTAGTCTCGCTGATCATCTGGCGGAGCTCATCGCAGCGGTTCTGGATTTCAGCAGGGTTGCCCGCACCATCGAGGATAAGGGTGTCATCCTTGGAGATGGTGATCTTCTTGCAAGAACCGAGCTGGTCGAGAGTAGCCTCCTCGAGCTTCATGCCAGCCTCCTCGGAGATGACCTGACCACCGGTGAGGATAGCAAGATCCTGAAGGATGCGCTTGCGGTTGTCACCGAAGCCAGGTGCCTTAACAGCGCAGACACGAGTGTTGGTGCGCAGCTTGTTGAGAATGAGAGCTGCAAGGGCATCACCCTCAATATCCTCAGCGATGACAATGAAGGGGCGGTTAGCCTGGACAGCAGCCTCGAAGATGGGAAGGAGGGTGTGGAGCGAGTTGACCTTGCCATCAACGAAGAGGAGGAGAGGGTTGTCATACTCAACCTTCTGAGTCTTGCCATTGGTGATGAAGTAGGGAGAGATGTAACCACGGTCAAACTTGAGACCCTCAACGACCTCGAGCTCATCGTGAAGAGTCTTACCGTCCTGAACGGTGATGACACCCTCCTTGCCAACGCGCTCCATAGCAGCAGCAATGAGCGCACCGACCTCGCGATCACCGTTGGCAGAGATAGTTGCGACCTGCTCAATCTCTTCCTTCTTCTCAACACGGCGAGTCTGAAGCTTGAGGGTCTCGAGAACCTTCTCAACAGCAAGGTTGATACCACGGCGGATGTCCATTGGGTTCATGCCAGCAGCGACGGCCTTGACACCTTCGTTGTAGATAGCACGAGCGAGGACAGTTGCGGTGGTGGTACCATCACCAGCCTGGTCGTTGGTCTTCTGCGCAACCTGGCGCACGAGCTGAGCACCCATGTTTTGGTAGCGGTCAGCGAACTCGATTGCCTTGGCGACGCTGACACCATCCTTGGTGATCTTGGGGCCACCATAAGTCTGTTCAATAGCAACATTGCGACCACGAGGACCAAGGGTCACCTGGACGGCATCTGCAAGGCGGTTGACACCCTCGAGCATGCGAGCGCGAGCATCAACACCAAACTTGATATCCTTGGCATTAGCCGAGAACTTGCGCACCTGGAGGCGAGCAAGGGTCTGTGCCAAGCGAGCGTTGCGAGCGAACATGTTGCAATCCGAGCTGCAGTTGTTTCAGTCGTGATCAGGATGGATCAGTGTTACGATGGGTAGTCATATGAAGATTAGGATTGTTCGGATCGTCGGCCAGTCAGTAGGTCGAGGGAGTATACGGATGACAAGTCCGTGGTAACCGGAGTTCAGAGTGTGTGAGCACACGCGTTGTGGAGGAGAGTGATCGATTAGGAGGTGTCGGTGTGAGTGCGATTCAATCAATGCCATGGTCACATGCAACTTGCACGCATCTTCTGTGACATTCAACGGGGCGCATGTGGTAGATCTTCGTCCCGAACCACTCGATCTGAAACCCTGTTAGGGTCCAAAAGGCCGAAACGCGTTTGGAATGCATCAAAAAGCTCGATGTGTCACGATTGCAAGACGGCACTAACCGTGCAGTATGGAGTATCTCACACGTATACACAAGAATAAAGTGTAATTATTACACCGTAGCGTGCGGGATTACACTAAATCTATCATTCATTACTCTTTTTCCGACTGCAGTTTTTTCTCTTCTGCGGCCTATTTCAGCACCCCTGACCCCGAAAGTCCGGCATTCGAACCCGTCGTTCTCTCGACGACTGCTTTCCAGGGTGTTCGCTTTCTCGGTCCTCCACGCACTGCGAGACGAAGAGGGACCGGACGGCTACCGTGCTCGAAGCATAGGCTTTCTCGCGAATGCTTGACGACCACTGCATAGTACGACCTCATTACATTGTTGGTTGAAGCGGAAGTCAGACGCATGGGTAGTGGCTGGTGAGGAGATTCCTTTCAGAATGCTCAGTCTTGGAGACGTTATCGACGAAAAAAGCATAGATTCCTTGTATTTACATACTGGACAGCGAATGAACAGTCCTAGCGGTGAGTGAATGCGACTTGATACCCTCCCCGGCGAGGGGTGCTGGCAGCTGACCTAGGTCATGTAGCTGGCACTTGAATTGTGGTGAAAAAAAGGCCGGAAAATCCACTGGGGGTGAGTGAGAAAATGGGGGAAAATCTGGAAAAATCTCGGAAAAGGAGAGAAATTCAACAGCATCGATTCATTGACTAGATGAACATGCGCGGTGTATACGTTACACTTCTCCTCGGCCTTATCGTCGGCCTTGCCGCAGCAGGTAAGTATTCATTACTCTAGCGTAATAATTTTGCACAACATCCTATGGATCTCGCAAGATATTCACGTTTATTTCGAAACTTAACTTCTCATTTCAATGGTGAGAAGCCTGGTTCGTGCCGGAAGATCACATCATTTGGCGATCTTGCCGGGATTATATCCACAAATCAACCACGTGGTCGAGTACATCCCACGGCGATGTATGGATATAATATACTATCGTCTCGAAGCAGTCGGATATGGTTCCGCTTTGCAGTGCCGTACCCCGGCTGACTCAGCCGATTTCGGACCAGATATTTTCGTGTTACTGCTGTGATCCGTGGCTCCGTGCTGCTCTTACATGCGCCTGGCGAGCTTGGCAGAGACCTCCCATGTCTGCACTGCAAATGCAGCCAGTTTCACTGTGAAGGCGAGAGCATATACCATCTCATGGCCTCGGAGTGCACGGAGTCAGTTGGACTCGGCTGAGTCACTTGCCTGAGTCTTGAGGTCGAAGTCACCGTGGGTCGGATCTGCCATGAAAACGCGTGCCGGATTTCACCATTCAATCCTACGAGACACTATTAGGTGTTTTCCTTGCTTCCAGCTTAACTGTGTGCTAACGGTACGACCTCGGGATACCCCCTGATAATCACCTCTACAGGCTCCGTTAAGGAACTTACCTCTGAAAACTTCGACAGCCACATTACCTCCCATGACCTCACCCTTGTCAAGTTCTATGCACCCTGGTGCGGACACTGCAAGGCTCTTGCCCCTGAATTCGAAGAGGCTGCTAAGCGCATCGACGGCGAGTATTTCGCTAAGGTTGACTGCACTAAGGAGTCTGCTCTTTGCAGCGAATACGGCATTCGTGGCTACCCCACTCTCTACCTGATCCAGAGCGACAAGACCAAGTACGCCTATGAGGATGCTCGTAAGGCTGATGCCCTTGTCCGCTTCGTCAACAAGTACCGCCTCCCTCCCTTCGTTGAGATTCAGGAGTCCGGTGTCAAGGAGTTCCTTGGTGAGAGCAAGGCTGGCCAGAACACCGTGAAGGTCGTCTTCTCCGCTGCTACCGAGGCTGATGCTGAGGCCTTCAAGAAGATCGCTGCTCAGCGCCGCGATGATGCTGACTTTGCTATTGTCGCAAACGCTAAGGCTTCCAAGACCGAGATCTACCGTGATGGTGAGCTCGTTGCCACCCAGGAGGGCAACGATGTCGATGCTATCAAGAAGGTCCTCACTGTTGAGAAGTTCCCTCCCGTCGGTGAGATCGGCCCTGAGAACTACGCTAAGTACGCTGAGCGCAACTTGCCTCTTGTCTGGATTTTCATTCCTTACGACAAGACCGACGTTGCTCAGTCTATCCCTCAAAACCTCGAGGAGGTTGCCAAGAAGTACCGCGAGAAGTACCTCTTCGTTAAGCTCGACTCTAACCGCTGGGGTGACCACGGCAAGACTTTCGGTGTGAACACCTTCCCCGGTATTGCTCTCGAGATGCGCGACACCCGCAAGAACTACGTCTTCCCCACTGACAAGGCTATCACCTCTGCTGAGATGGATCAGTTCCTTCAGGTAAGTATTTTCCCTCATTTAAACGACTAAGCATGCAGTATCTCCGAATCACTAGATCTGAGTGGTGCTTCGGTCGTAGCCATGCGAGATCTCGAAAGGGAGTGTATCTCATAATCTTGATTCGCCTTTTCTAATTGCAGCTCATACTAACTCACCTTACTTCGTTTGTCTTATTCTTCAATCGCCTATAGGATGTCGAGGCTGGCAAGGTTGCTCCCAACGTTCGCTCGCAGCCCGTTCCTGAGAAGAACGATGGCCCCGTCAAGGTTGTCGTCGGCAAGACTTGGGATGAGATCGTCATGGACACTACCAAGGATGTTTTCATTGAGTTCTACGCTCCCTGGTGCGGTCACTGCAAGGCTCTTGCTCCCAAGTACGAGCAGCTCGGTGAGGAATTCAAGAACGTTGACGGTGTTGTCATCGCCAAGATTGACGGTACTGAGAACGATACTCCCGTCGACATCGCTGGTTTCCCCACCCTCTACTTGTATCCCGCTAACCGCAAGGACAAGCCCATCCAGTACTCCGGTTCCCGTACCGTTGAGGACATGGCTCGCTTCATCCGTGAGAACGGTGACCTCGCTAAGAACGCTGCAGCTTCTTCCAGCCGCACTGAGCTCTAAGCGAAGCTAGGGACGCCTCGTTATCGCCCACTATTGTGCTACCAGGTTTGAGTAATCATATCCTTCCCATGGATGTGTTATCTATTCAATAAATTAGTCCATGCGTTGGCTTTAAGGCAAGTTAGCCCTAAACCAAGTTAACCGTTAACCCACCTTGTGTGGTTCACACTGTCATTCGTTCAAACATTCGCACTCTCTGGGCTTTATTGGTGCGATGCGGATTGATCAGGTATTGATAATGTAATAATATGTGCGAAGATATACATTTACTAGTCAACAAATTTGCAAGTCAAGTGAAAACATGTACATTACAGAACTGCGCTGCTTTTATCAACAACGGGTTGGCCTTGCGTCCTGAGCATCACATTCAGCTGCTCTTGGTGTAGGTTTGGTACATAGCCAGGGCTGCCATTGTACGGCCCCGACGTGGATGTCTGCAGGCTCTGCTGGTGATAAAGTGCCGGTCGTCCATTGTACACGTTCTGTGCCTGGACTTGCTGCTGCTGCAGGTAAAGATTGGGTTGAGAGACAACGCTCGGCTGTTGATAAAGTCCTGGAGGAGAAGCGATGTTCTGTTGGATGGCATTTAGATTGTGTTGACTCGCCGCCAAACCGGCCTTTGCACCAGGGGCTGATGAGATCGGGTAGTTGTACTGTGCCGTAACACTTGGCATTTTCATCAGCTCGATACTACTCTGGCTAGGCGGCACTGAATATCGATACGAGTACCTGCCCTTCTGCCAAACCATAGTTTGAAGAGTGGCAGTAGCGATGGATATCAGCCAACACATGAGAACTAGGCCCCAGCCCCAGTATACCTGGATGTCGTTCGTAATCTGGCTTGGATCGGTACTTCGAGTCTTCGTAGTGTGAGTCTTGATCGAATCGTGGCAGCCAAGCAGCCAGAATCCGAGTGCAAAGAAGTAGAAGAGGCATATCGTCCAAGTCAGGAACATTGCTGCTCGACGCGTCCTTGTGCTTGTTGTGTTCCTGTCATACACGACACAAATAAATGCTACAATGCACAAGATAAGCGAAAGCGTAAGGAACAAGATCGCAGCCCACGTGCCATCGTGATGGCATTCTCGTCGCCAATCAGATGCCGTACGATACAAAACCTCATTCGAAGACGTCGCCGATGTGTAGTATGTGAGGTAGTAATTGTAGCGCCACCTGTAAGACCAGGAAACAATGCCTGAGCTCCCAACTTCTGTACGTTTCGAGAAAGACCAAGGGCCAAAATATGATGCAAAGGAGAAAATAGCCATCACCACAAGCAGGAGCAGTACAATCGTTGTGAGTGTCCGCCTTGTGAGGGCCGTCGAATCATATGGAACAGCGGGTGCAGGTGTTGGCATGGGCTGGTGATAATACTGCTGCTGTGGTGGCGGAATTTGGGGTGGGGCAGTAAGTTGTCCGATTCCACGATTAGGGATCGCCTTCTCCGGTTCCGGGTCGTTCTGCTTGGGGTCCTGTGGTGGAGTCTCAGGACTTAGGAACTCCGCAAATCGCGTGAGTTTATACATCTCTTCTCTTGTCAGAACTCGGTTTACAGTGGGATCGGCAACAGGGGCATTGTGGCTAGAAGCGAATGTGTGGATTAGCAACACGCGCGGTACTCGATGGATGAGCTCGAAAATTCCGAATACATTAGGTTGGGATCACAAACGAGTTGAGCCAGGTAATACGAATGCCCCGACATGGAGGGGACTACAAGCTCTTAGCAACCTTCCGCGCATGTAGTCAGCTGCATTCGTAGCGTGCGTGCGTGTGCAGTACAGCGAGTGGCGCTCATGAGAAGATCAACTTACAAGTTACTGTCCACGGGGACAACTTCTCCTCTTTGAGTATAGACGACATCCACACGTGTGTCTGTTCCGCGTTGTGGCGAGGCGAGGTCATACCTCTCGTAGTGCGGTCTCGGTGTATTTGTGACCGGCAGAACCTAAAGCGTGGGGGGGTGGGTGGCGGATGGCGTTCAAAAAACGGCCATGCGCGTGATGTTTTTTGAGTGTTTTCTCACAATCCGGCTGATGCATCGAGATATCAACTCAAAACCAGGTGTTTATCAGGTATATATATGCAACCAGTCCACCATCACTCCAAGATCATGTACGTACGCCCGTTCCATTCGAGGTTTTCCCTCCTCCTGGCTTTCGAGGGGTTTGAGTGCCAACAGCTCGTTGCATATTTCGCGACGAGCGCTAGAGTGGGACAAAAAGGTAATAAAGGATGCAACGTAAGCTTAGATCATCTACAAGACGCACCGCACAGCTACGTGCAATCGAACTCCGTTCTCCTCAAATCCACATTTTTCCAATTTTCTTATTCGGTGCTTTCTAGGCCTCAAAATTTGAAATTCAAACCATTCGAGTAGATTCTAACCGTTTCCGGCTAAAATGAGAGCACAAGTGAAGGCTGGCGTGAGAGTCATATCACTCAGTGGTGACCAATGCGGGGCTGAGTGTTGGCTGAGAATGTGACTGGTGTGGGAATACCTATGCAGTGAAGAACAAATTGAACCATTTACCCAGGTGATAGGCCCACGGGAAACCAGTCAAGATTTGAATTTTATCCTCACAACGACTGACCTCAGTTCGGTGCACCGTTGGGTTGGGGCTTTTCAATTCAAATTTGGCACATTGGAAAAGAGCTGAGATTGGGCCTCGACGCTGGTGCTGGGCCCTGTAAATGGCGCGGAACGGCAGAGACACTCGCTCTGAAGGCATTGTGGCGCGTTTTTCGAGACGCTCGTAGCTTTCGATGAAGAATGAAGCGTATCTTTATTCTGCACGAGGAGGCACACTCACCCTGTTACTTCTCCGGCGCGTGGCTTTTGAGGGAGGATCTAGTAGTCTTGTCGCATCTGGCTTAAGTGTCCGACTTGTAGCGACTGCTTCTATGAACGCGTCACTCTTTTCATGTTACAACACTGCGCATGGTCGAGAAACCTAACGAAACACACCACCGCTCCCCCTTCGAATGACCCCTCCCTGAGCTTATTTAGGCCGCTCTACAACATAATGAGCAAGAAGGAAGAACTCAAACTAAGGCTCAAGAGGATTGAGCGCAGCCACCACAAGCTTACGAAGGAGATCCGGGTTCTCTACAAGACCATGGGTGGTAAGTGATCCCAAGAGCATCCGTTTCCGCGTCTCTTCCTAGATGACGATTCGCTAGTCCGAAGTGAACTCCGCACCCGTACACCTCACACGTTGTTGCAACCTTGAAATTGCATGTCCGTCTATTGCCTTTATAGATCAACACTTTATGTATTCGGAGATTACCCGACGAATGGGCAACATGATTGAGGTGGAGAAGCAGGAGTCAAACGACCAAACGATCCTTGAGCTGCTGAGCACTGTACAAGCCGTTGGTACCAGGGGTCAAGAAGCAACCCGGCTCCTAAATGCCAACTTGGAGAGGTTATTGGCTGACAAACCCGACTACGACACCCGCTATGATGCACTCAAGGCTGCTCTCGAGTCACACGCAAACATCCTCAGCGTCAATCCCTCAACAACTTCGACTCAGGCCGTGAGCTACTTGGAAGATTTGGCAACGCTGGACTACAATCGCATTCTGTACATGAAGGTCAAGTTTTATCATCTTGCTAAGGAGTATATTCGATACCATGCACAGTGCCTTGAGCAGTGGTCCGCCGTTCTAGGCAAGACGTTTGAGGTCGAGCCTCATAAGATCGTGCAGGCCATTCACCTTAACCGTCTCAGTCAGGATCACCTCCCATTCAAGCCCCTAGACCACATCAATATTGAACAGCCTATCTTCCCCGGTGGTCCCACGATTCGTTCAGCGCCATGCAGAAGCTTCCCCAATAGCAACTGCCTCATTGCACTGGGTGGTGATCCCACGATGTTCGCCACTGAGACTCCCAAGCACGCATATACCGGAATGGGTGCAGGCTTAAATGCATCTGCAGGTCTCAGTGGTTATGATGACTCGGGTATTCCCCTTGGCAAGCCCGGTTCACTCTCTGGCATGAGGACCGGTCCGGGTGCTGCAAGCGTTGGTTTTATGTCCAACGTATAGTCAGGCTGTCGTTCTACGTTCTTCCCACAAGAAAGAGACTCGACATTTGTACGTGTTCCATGTGCCATGTATATCATCCCTCCCTTACTGTAGTTTGATTTGATTTCCTGTTCTAGATTCCCTGAAACGACGAGTTTCAATAAAGCAAACCCAACAGTTGTTTCCAAATCTCACCGATCAAAGTATATTACATTTCTGGAAGGACAAATACGTTGCATACCATGTAGAAATCATGATCTGTGAATGTCTCAATCAAATGCCTCGGCTGCGGAACAAGTGACGTGCAGTCAAATGACTTGTACTCTGATGTTGCTTTGGCGCCCTCACTCAAGTAAAACAGTTTATCTGGGTTTCCACATTGTCTGCACTGCGATTTGAGACGATCCGTGCTGCAGCGGAAGTAAAAAATCACAAATGAGTGAACAAGCGCACGAAGAAGGCCTTGATATCACACCTAAACGTGTGTGCCAGCGCGGATTCATGGCGCAACCAACGCTCGAACACAAAGCGCCCCCAGATGCCGCCTCGAGGCGACGTCATTCTCCCGTGCGGAGAAATCCGCTGTTTCACCCGGCGGTGTTTGACCCTACATCGACGATTCACGTGCCAGATAGCCGAGAACACGTGATTTGGGGCGAGGGTTGGGCGGTTCTGCCTCGTGGGCGACACTCAGAAGGGGAGGGACTGATGCTTGGGGATGGCAATGCGGTCGTTGATGACACAGAGGGAATGGAGTCGCATCCAAAAGCTGTACGAAGGCGGCGCGGTGATGAAGACTGGGAGGATGAAGCACACTACGACTATGCTTGCAATGCCACAGCACAAGAAACATTTGGGCAAGCTGCAGTGCAGAGTCAGTCTCTTCAGCAGGCCGGGGACTATCCCAGTACTCCTGAAGGAATCCGACAGAGATCAAAAGGTACGCTCATTGCAGTTGATGTTTGTCAGCAATGCCATTTTGTACCCGCATCGTGCCTTTCTGAATATGCTGTAGGTGGTAAAGCGGATGTCTAACCTATTTGCTTCCGTTCTGTTCCCATTCTGTATAGATCTGCGAAGAGCCATGCTCAGGAATCAACGCCAGATCCAACAAATGTAACATAGTAATGAGTTTATTTCTTCGAAGTGGATGACGATCTTCCACTCCGATCCGATTCTTCCGAACTGGATTGCGCCCCCAAACCTAGGCTTGCGAGACGAAGGAGTTGAGACCCTGTGCTGAGGCTATTCCAAAGTCGGTCAGGCTCATTCACACGGAAAAGGAAACGAACGCATCGTCCATGGGTCACATTCATCAGAGTCAATGTACCCCAGTAAACGAAGGGCTGTTTGGTGAAACGGGCGAACAAAACCATTGAGTCGAGTGGCCGAACTTCGTCCTCGGAGCTCTCCTCGGCGTTGTCAGGACTTGAAACATTCTTGCTTTCGACTTCTACCGAAGCAGAAGCTGACGGTTCATTACCTCGCGTGGTGGAGGTCGAAGATGCCCCCGTATCATGGCGCTGCATTGTCTTTAAAATGCGCCGAACCACTAGGGTATTTTCGTCCATACGAGCTGGTGCATCGAAAGTGATCCAAACATCCGGCCAAAGGGGTGTTTCTTCAGGTCTCGACGGAGTCGTAGCTGTGGTCACTATGCTCGGTTTGATCTCTTCTAATGTATCTGAACTTTGTTGGTTGTGGTGCCCATCATGGAAGTCTTCAACCTTAGTGCAGAGAGTTTCAATTCTATCAACTCGGTCCCGAATGTCTTGCTGGGCCGATGCTAAAATTGAAGGTGTAATCACTGCGTTGCTCCTTGGGGTAAACAAAACGATGTTATCATAGAGTGAATCATCATCGAGGTTCACATAAAAGGCTACACTATTTTCAAATTCTAACATTCCTGGTAACAGACTGAATCTGGGATTGAGAGAGTTCTGTTCAGGCGGGACAATGTGCGGAAGCAAAAGCTCTGCTTGCTCCCAGTCATCTACTGAGCCGGCAAACACTGGTTCACCATTGGGTTTCTTAGTCGCCTCTCCGGTACGGTTGGGCACCTCCACGATGCCGGGTCCTAGTGATACTTCGAGTGGCTTCGCCTTCAGATTCCAGTGTGAGGTCGAACTTGCAAGAAATCGTACTGTGGCAGCTTTGTACTGACCGTCGCCACCCGTTATCGGCATACCTACATACTCGGAAACCCTATCAACATCCGTGTGCAGCGACTTGATTGGGAGGGGCTCTCCTTTCTCGGTCTTCTCATGTACCTCGGAGTCAACTTCCACTCGTTTTCGTGGGGGAGCCGTTTTCGACTGTTTGCTGTCCTTAGAGGAGGCCTCCGTCTGATCTGACCACACAGTGCGCTCTTCATCAGAGTCTTCCTCCCTTTCAGTATAACGGCGTGATCGTCTGCGTGACATATCTCGTTATGCAGACAACGCGGAAGTGTGCACAATTACTTGAGTTTGGCGGGAGTTCGAGCCCTCGGATCACTCTGGGGAGGGTTGTGGGATATAGGACATGAACATTACATCCAACTTGTGTATTAAACATGAGCGCGGGGTTTTTTTCAAGTGCACACCACCCGCGACATACGCAGACACGTTTGTTGACCACCGCGGCGCTCCTCGAAAGAAATCCGCAGCACCTAGACTCAGTCGGCTTCGTGCCCTGAGTCTTCTCCGAGCTCATCATCCTCGGTTGCCTCATCATCGTATGCTTCGCCCTCATAGTAAGAGGTCGAGCCAGGTTCCATCGGAGACTGCCCTAGAACACCATCAGAAGGACTGGGGGTGGGAGACGGAGCCTGGCGTGCCGCTCTTCCCCTTCGAGAAGCCGGTGGAAGAGGTATCTCAGGATGCTTAAGCTTCATGTGAGTGCGTAAAGCTGTAGTTGTGGCGTACAGAAGGCCACATCCTTCGACTAGGCATGCATGGTTACGAATCAGCTCGGCACGCTTACGGCGAACACGTCCACTCGGTCCAGGCTTGGATTCACTCTCAACCGGCGGCATTGGCCTCTCGCTAGCAAGCCTGGATGGTACTCTCTCAAGAACTGGGCTAGGAGCGGGTGGAGCTGGTGGAACAAGTGGAACTGGTGAAGCTGGAGGATACCGGACAATCTGAGCAGCTAGCTCTCGATGATTACGTTCAATACCGATTCTCGTTGTTTGCGAGGCGGTCATGTCACTACTTGAAGTCGAGCTGGCCTCTGTCTGACCCCCAGTTCCTGAGGTTCGTTGAAGCACCCAGGAGGGATTGAAAAACGGGCGTGCGTGTTCTCGCTGTTGCGAGACCGGCGTGTTACGCCAGGCATCTGCGAACGCGTTCACGCGGGATGTTGTGAGCAATGCGGTGTCAACCGGATGTACTTCAAATGATTCCTTCCAGATACCAAAATAGTTCATCACTTCCTTGATTGAATGTTCCTCTTCGGCAGGACTTGCATCTTGGTGCCAAGCAGCAACGATTGCGGCAGCCTGCTCTACATTTGAAGGATCAACTCCGGTTCGTTGTGCCATTTCCGCCATAACAGATTTCACAGCGTCATCAGTCAGTCGTAGCATGTTAGGTCGGAGTAACAGAATCTCAAGCGGAAACGCAATTCCCTCTTGCACATTCAGAGGCTCGTTAGCATGGTGCACGCGATTGAGGGCCGCGGCCTGGGTTGTAATCGCACGATCTGCCTTTGCGATGAAGGATCTGAAAAGCTCATCTTCGTCATCGCTTAGAGCAACTTCTCCTAGATCATCCAGGATACCATCTTTTGACTTTCTGACGTTGTTGGACGTCGTAAGCGCGTCCTTGTCCTCGAAAAGTTTGGAATCACCTACTTGCATGGCATTATCTCCGTCTCCCGTGGAGTGCCTATTTACATTCTGACAGAGGTTGAAGATGTCGCTTGCAGTCACACTTCGAGAACCCATCAGACGAGCCGAGAAAATGCGTGCAAGTTTAGCGAATTCGGGATCATTGGTAGTGAGTTTGGAGAGCCTCTCATGGTCCAATCCCTGTGCGTGTGCCGAGAGGTGTTCCCGTAGCCCACCTAGTGTTTTAAAGAGCTCAGGTCGACTGCTAGGAGCAGATGACGAAGTCAGCAAAGCGCTCCCGAGCTTGTTGTACTGCTGACCAGAGACCCATTTCAGCAAACATACCGCACAGAAGTACCCACGATCCAGCGGAGCCTTAATCACTCCTCGACATTCCGCTTCGGCTTTGGAGACCGTGGTGCTGCCGATACGGTACGGCAACAAAGGATCGGAACTCTCGTCATCCTTTACTCCCCGTAAAGTCTTCCGTCTTTGTTCCAAGATTGCTAATAGCGCACCGTAAGCTAAATCGGATGCAAGTTGTGCTGCTATTTGGGGAGGGTGATCTTTCACAAGGTCTTTGAAGGCCGATGCAGCTAACGATTTCGTCGTCTCATAGTCGGGTAGGGACCATAGATAAGGGCTTTTGCGCTCCTCTACATCAACCTGTGATTCGACCTCATTCAATGCGTGTAGAAGAGCCTCATTATTCCACAACTTCTCACGCAGTAAGGCCCATTTTGGGGCGACTGAAGCTCCGGACATTTGTGAATCTGAGTCACGAAAATGTGTGAGTAGCTCTGGATGTTGAGCCATCAGCTCAGGTGGAAAGCTGGCCATATACTGAGGGTCCTCTGGTCGTAGATTGAGCGCACTCGGGACAACAAGACGATGCAACAACTGGATTCGCCATTGTGCGGTCTCCGGTGCGGACGGCACTGTCAACTTTGTAGTCTCGTCAGGTAATGCGAGATAAACTTGACGATTTGAATTTCTACGGTTTGGAGTTGAAGTTGAAGTTGGAGTTGGAGTTGAGGTTGGCATCAAGCTGGCATCACTAAGCCGCAACCTCTTGTAGCCTTTGTTGACTTTACCGAAACTCTGCAGTAACTCAGCATCCTGCTCCCGAGCCTGTCGTCGACGATCAGCAACTATTTGTAAAAGCGCAGGATCGATCCGCATCGCCGACTTCTCAACGAGTTCCTGAGCCGCTTCCGCTTCTTCAACACTTGTTGCTTCAACGGTCTCTGTATCACCAGTTGTACCGGCTGCAGCCAATGTCTTCGCGATGGCAAGCTGTATCGTGAAGCTCGGCGCAATCTCCTCATTGCTGGCTCCTTCCAAGGGCACTATCTTGCCTCTCTTGGCATTGCGCAGGAATAGCGAGTAAAGCGGCCTGGATCCGGAAGCGAGTTCACTATCATTTGAAGTTGCAGGGCGTTCTCTAACTGCTCGCCTCTCGCGTCCCCCGTCTCGGGCCCACTTTCTTACCACGATCTAGAGACAGAATGGAGGGTGCGAATGAGATGTCAGGAAAGCCCTGAGTTCACCAGACTCAATTCAAAGACATCCAACAGTGAGTAGTCATGCGTAATGCGGCACTTAGATGACGTACCTGGTGGCCTGAGGCCGTGGTCAGCGAGCTAGTTACGCGCTCCCAGCCCCGCGTGTGGATCGCACCCCCTATCTGAGCAGAACTGGCGCTCTCTGCGCTCGCGCGTTTGCGTGTTTCTGACATAAAACCGTACAATTCGCTCGTTTACGGCGATATATAGCGTTGTGTAATATTATTCCTGTCGCTGGTATCCTGGGACAAGATATCCACGGATCATGGGATTGTACAGACCAAGACATCAAACTTTAAATATCTCGCCACGCGCAAGCTCTACATTACACCAAATCACTTTATTACACGCTACTAACGATCAAAAACCATGCTATCACGTCTGACACGTATCGGCCGGCGTGTGTTCCAGCAAAGTGAGGCACCTAAGCCAACTGGGATGATCTCTCGGGCTTTCTCGATAGGCGATGAGAAGCTCGGAGGCGCCGCGAAGGACAACGACCCATGGGGTACGCAGACCAATGACACCCTAGCATCTGCGTTGCGCTTGGTAAAGAGCCGGAGGAAGCCAGAGCCAACAACCGGTCCCGAGGCCGGACTCCCTAGTGCTAGTCCGCTAGCAAATGCCAACAGGCCTCGTGTGGAAGCCGCAGGCACAGTCGTACGGCTAACAGACGACGGTCCAATCGTTATAGCCAAGGGATCGGACCAACAGGAGAAACAAGATACCCAGGAGGAGATTCCCGAAGAGAAGACGCCCGTCCAAATCACAGGATTCGGCGGAGGAACGATTGGTATTAACAACATGTTTTTCCACGGGTCCGTTACCATTCTGCCGAATATGTGTTTCCTCTGGTCGCCGCGCACGTGGAGCGACGTATCGGTTGAGTCGCTTGAGTTCCTCAGGCTGCTGCATCCATTACCTGACCTGCTCCTCTTTGGTTGTGGCCCCGTTCCCAAGCCGATTTCCGCATCGTTGAATCGATTCCTGACAGAGATGCGAATTCCTTACGAGCTCCAGTCCACGCCACATGCGTGCGGAACCTTTAACATCCTCAACGAAGAGGGTCGACGCGTCGTGGCATGTATTGTTGCATTGACACCTGAGGAACATGCGATTTACCAGCAGCGCGGGGCAAATCGGTTCGCACGCAAGGGTCTGTTCAACTATCAGGATTGATCAAAGGCATCGCCATATGTTGGCTGTACACTAGGAAACCATGTAAATGTATGTAACAATAAAAGCTTCATTTTTCTATCAGAAAGTGATCGATATTTGATGGAGGCGGGGTTGATTTCGTGAATTAAACTAAGCTGGACTACAACAACACGATCGAATCACCGGCGTCACCTGAAAGATTGATGTAAGTGACTTGTCTGCCGGCACCTCGGCGACCACTTGCAGACGCATCGCTATCGTCTCGATGTCGCTGTGAATGCGCATTTGATCCTGGTTCTCTGTGCCGATCACCTGACTGTTGGGCTGCAGCCTGACTGGGAGCTACCGATTGAATAGTTCCTGAGCTTAGGTCCATATACTCTCCCACGGCAGCGACTTGGGCGTCCGCTAAATCAGGTGCGATTGACGAGAAGCTGGAGGTACTGCGCAAGCTACCATCGCACGCTTCAACATCCTCGTTATATTCTCCTTCATATTCAAGCACTCGAGGAGAAATTTGCTCTTGCGACAGGCCTCTGGCACGCGTTGGGGTAGGCTTATTGCTATTGTTGTTGTACAACGCTTCGTACCTCTCGGTGCCGGTTCCCGTGACAAAATTTGGTACGGGAAGATCCAAATGTACTGGCGGCCCGGCCGTTGCGGACGAGGTTATGACAGGACGTAGATCGCTTCCGGGTGGCGCGATGTGGTAGTAGGCGGTAATACGGCCATTTGGACTACTAGCTCGACTGGCGTCACGACTAGCCGAAGTCCCTGGCACGGCTCCACCAGTGCCAGCTTGTAGCGATTCATAAAATGTTTCACTCTCTGCGAGCGGTTGATTGAAGCCTTGATCATCTAATGGCTCAAAGACCCTGCATTCCATACAACCATATTGCGTGCAAAAATGAGCCAACACAAATACAAGCCATGCGAGCACACCAGCGAAGACAAACCAGTGGCTGCGTTCTGCGAAGATGCGAGATGAAAGACTCAGCAGGGCGCAGATGCTGACCATCAGTGAGAACGTGAACGAATAGGTTCGAATGGAATTCAGGACATCCACGTTGGAAGGTCGCGTGCGAACACTGTAGAGAACGAGACACAGCAGGACGATAAAAATAAAAATGGCACAGATCCATGGAGAGTATCCATCGATTCCCCAATAGGAAACGACGAACGAGATACAGACTTTGGCCTGGAAATATGACACAGTGAATCCGTTATCCGTGTAAATGGCGTTTTCACCTTCTTTGATCGCCACATCGTCAGCATCGATGATAGAGCGAATCAGACGCGCCAGAAGCATAGCGTCGACAGTGTAGTAGAACAAAAAGGTAATCAAGCCGACCGCGACCATCGTGACGTGTCGCCCTTCCCAACATTTTACACTGGGTAAGACCGCAAGGAATGACTCGTTGTCGTTGTATCGGCAGGAGAGCACAGAGAGCAGCGTTGTGCAGATGGGGAAGAGTAAAACCATGCCAAAAATCTGGAAGATGATCGCAGGTGGACTGTTTGAGCGGGAATCCTTGACCAACACGTAAATGCCCATGCCGACTGTGAAGAGAGCAATGCCTACTGCAGTCCAGAACGTCCATGAGTAGGACCGGTCACTGAAATCAAGGAGGAAGGCCTTGGCGATGCGACGCACAATTTCAGTGAAAGTGCCAGCCGCGTTGTGCGCTGATGAGTTCAGTTGGGTCACAGTCGTGAAGGAGAACGCAGCAAAGGCAGCCGAATCGACGAACAGGGCTAGCAGTGTTACGTAGGCATAAACGGAGCGAGGTAACCAGAGTCGCCGTGATCCAGCAATTTGCTGCTCCTTGAGCAGGCGAAGTCGCCGCATGGCTTCAAGTCTAATCGATCCTGAAGCATATGTGCTGGCCTCTGTGTCAGCTTGCTCACTGACCTCGGCATCGGGATCTAGTAGTTCTCGGAAGGCACCTGCATACCGAATGCAGCAACTAAAGAGTCGCAGACAGCAGACGAAGCATAGTCCCAGCGACAGGTTAATCGCCAGCGCTGCGACCCAAACCTCCTGCATCGTGGTGGGCTGGGCGTGAAGCGGATCTGCTGCAGTACAGATCGTATCAGCGATCGACCCTTAATATCTTCTTGTTGGATCGAGGCCTTGGACCAGAGATGGACTAGGCCCCGGATAAATACCTCACAGACCAAACGTTTGCAGTCGTTTGATAGACGCTTTACCTTGTCGCACTACCGTCCAGGCGATGTCTCTAGAAGAGGCTGGAGGGGAGCAAGCTTGCTCTCGAGACTTTGGCAGGTCCTATCGCTCGACGTGGGAGGCGATTACTGCAAAAGAGCACGTATACCACGTTTCTTGGGTGATATCAGCGCAAGGATAGGACTTTCACTCAATACGCAGTGTGCGTATCGAGATATTCCACTGGGTGGAGTTGTGTTAAGTTGTGTTCTCGAATGTTCAAGGAGCTCCGAATTAATCCATCCACCCGTACACGGTAGTTGCTGGCGTTTTGGCCACGGTCGGAGACTCCCAGTCACACCACTCGAGACTGAGTTCATAGGCAGTTGTGGACGCGAATTTGTGACAGAGCGTCATTGCCACACATTGAAACTACAGCAGAGAGATATAGGGTCGTTAGACTACCTCAATCATGCGGTCGCACTACATCCAGCGCCTAACCAACCACGCAACTAAGCAACGTCCCGATTCAAACTAAAGGATCCGACTCACGAACCAAAGGCGCTCCGTTCGAGTTGGATCGCAGGAGCGAGCCAACAGGCGTTGGGCCTTGCTTGACGCTTCATAGCTTCCCCGTCTAAGTCACGAAACCACAAGTATCTTGTGGGTGGCATCGGGTGTGTTCATTCAGGGTCCAACGACACCTCGCTTGGTCGCGTGCACCGTGATACATCCACCTGAACTTGAGTTGCGACCTTGTTCTCGCTTCATTCCGGTGACGAACACGTACCCCTGTACGTGAAAGACTCGAAAACGCAATGGGTGGGTGTGTCTCGAAGCCGCTGCATGACCCAGATGACGTTCAGCGGCAATCCTCGAACAACCTCGGACCGACCATCGTCGCCAGGGTACAACACTCCCCGCAGCCATCACGATTGCATACGAGTCTCAATCAACCATCCGCACAGCACCCTCCATCGCAACATCAACCCTCCAGCCTGGCTCATATTCAGCGTGACCGAGAAGCCGGACTGCCTGTTTCGTATGTACGACCCAACGACAAAAGCACAGGTGGTAAGGTGACGCCGGCAACGGCTGACGATGATGATGACGACAATGGGACCGGAAGTGGCCAAGGAGACGACTTTGATGACGCGTCGCGATCGAGGCCTACCATGAGTCGTGGATCCAAGCTCACAGTCTCGGCGCGACCGATCAACGAGTTGTCCATCACGGAACACGACACTGCCCCTAATACGAATAGCAGTAGTGATCAGGCGTACAACGCGCAATTTGGTACAACCTCAAGGCCAACATCAGTTCAGCGCCGCCAACCAGTCTCAGAACCAGTGTCAAAATCCACTTCTGTTGTGCCAATGACTTTGACAATCGCTCAGGGCACAACGACGACGACTGTCGTGACTGCTCCCACTGGAGTGTCGACAGCAGCCTCGGCAGGTCCTTTACCATCAGTTCTTCCAGGTAATGTCACCACGTCACCTGCTCCGAACTACGCTGGGGCCTCGTCGACTCTGGTTTCGAGCTCATCTGGGCTGTCGTCAGGACACCTGAGCTCAACCCTGGTTCAGAGCCCTTCTGACATAAGTACCAGGATGGGGCATCCGTTTGCGACACCTCATCCAAAGGCTACAGGATTGCAGCATTCGTCATCAGGATTGAGTCAGCGACATTCGCACAGTCAACTACAGCCAGGTGAACTGCCCATGAAACTCCACATCAATACCGATTTCGCAGACAAATCGGAGTTGCAGGATGTTTATGCCGCTTCACATGCTTCACATGGGCATGATTCCGAAGAGGACGAAGAGGATGACGTTCCAATCGCAGATATGCTACGAGCACCACCCACGGAGGGGGATCGTGATGCAGATGATCTGATCACAGACCATGACTTTTCGATTCCTGATGCGACGGGCCTAACTCCGCGCCACAAAGGTGCGAGCACAGATTCCAATGAATCTAGTCGTGCCAACACTGTCTTTCTGTTTTCGTTGATGGACCACGTCGCGTCTCCAGCTCATTCTGCTGGAGGGAAGAGACCCACGTTAGCCAATTCGCAGCTTGATGGCCAAGCCTTGTCAGAATCTACGTCAAAGGTACCGATGTCCATGACCCCGACAGGAACAAGGCTCAGTGGAGAATTCACATTCCCGCACTCTCCTGCTCATCGCAAAGTCGGTTCATCCAACTCTGTCGTTCGTCCACCCACAGAGCCCACCTCAATTTCTGGTTCGACTGTTGTTATGGCGTCATTGCCGACTGAAGCACTGGCAGGCAGTACCAACGGAAAACGAAAATCAGCCTCATCTGTGCTACCGGCTATTCCGCCCCGACACACCCCTAAGTCGCTAACTACCAATGAGAGTGTCCTCCCTAAAAGCGACCTTGACCAGCCCCCGAAGTCGAGGCCTGAGGGAGAGGAAGCTGCTGCGCAAGGGAGTATGCATCAGCCAGACCGACAAAATACGATGGCCCTAGAGCCACGCCCGTTCTCTGCACGAGCCGCAAGCCGCCCTCCACAGGGTTCACCTGTTGTGGCACGAAGTGCGGCGAACACACCAGAGCCAGGCAAGCCTAGAGTGCCTCCGAGGCCGATGTTGTCGACTCAACGTTCTTCCGAATCCAGTGACTACCACGACTTTACCTCAAGGAGTAACTCAGCAGGCCGGCCCGTCGCTGGCGCGACCCTCGCGCAACCAGGCGAACCTTCCGAGCCCTCGCTCTCGATCGAGCCACCCGTTCCATATCGTCGAACATCAAGCAACCAAGCGCCTTCCAAAGACATTACATCTCAGGAGGACGCGATATCCCGTGTTCGTCAAGTCAGTGCAGAGCAAAGTGTAACGCTTCCTAAGGCATTGCTAGATGTGATTCAACAACAAGCGGGGCTTATACCCCCCGATTCTAGCCCCCTAGTAGAACGCGATTCCCAGGGTTCGTCCGTGCAAACTCAAAGAGGTAGCCAGACCGGGCCCTCCAGTCGGCGCTCCGTGACTCGTTATCCAGGTCAGTCTCTGGTATCACATATCACTATCGATTCAGACAGTGTGGAGTTTGAGACCGATTCAACTCACCGTGGGCCCAATGCACTTTCAACTGCAGTCGAGCTATCTTCTCCGAAGTTCCTCTCGGCTGCAAAGACCTCTGCCCCAGCATCATTAGCTGCGCCATCAGCTACACCATCTGTTGCACCATCGGTTGCACCATCAGCTGCACCAACCCCCGCAAGCACAACTGTCATGCAAATTCCCCAAGGAGCAGCTTGGTATGCTCCTGCAGTTCCTCCACGCATTCCGTCAAGCAAGGTTCAGTCAGCACCGCAGCAAGCGCATCCAGTAGAGGCTCAGAATCAGGCTCCGGCTGGAACACCTGATCGCCAATCTCGGAGACTCTCAAGCGACTTAAGCTTGGTGAAATCTGTGTATGACGACAACGCTCAGGACGACCAACCAGAGTCCTCCTTCGTACCTCCTCCAACATTAGCGCCCCGCAGCAGTCTCAAATTGCAGATTGATGCTGTCCCGCGTCGTCAACAGTCAGGCGTGGTGCTTGGAGAAGCACCAGCTGAGATCTCAGTCAAGAATCTGTCGCATTTACTGTCTCCTGCAGAGCTGCACATCCCGGTCGAGAGCGGAGCCGAAGGGAACATAAGCGCCTTTTGGCATGTGCATGCACATGCCTTAGGTATCTCGTCACGAATGCATTCATTGACCTCTGCTGCCCCCGAATCGAATCAAGAGGCATCCAATCATAACGTAGTTAAAGATGTTGCTGACAAGTCATTGCGCGAAATTCTCTCGTCGATGCAGTTGAAGTCGGGATACCCGGATGTGCAGTCGTCGCATTTGGCCCACCCACCCAATAGTGCATCAGTTGACGCGACCGGATCGACCGAGTTATCGAGTCCCGGGCTGCCAGCAAACAGTCCGCCGAAACCCTGGGCTTGGAGCCGGGCAAAGCTACTGGCCGAGGGTCCATTTGCCTGTGGAGGCATCCTGAACGGCCAAGATGATGACGATTATGAATTCAACCAGCTCTCAAGAACCGATAGAGAAAGTTTGGCTAATTGGCTGCGATCTATTGGAGGGATCTTATGGCAGATTGCCACACACTCTACAGGGATCCCAGAAGTTGATCAATTCAACGACGATGAGCGCTCCACTGCACCTCGTCCCGCTGAACCGTCTCGAGGAGACGATGAAGATGCAGAGGACAGTGATGAAGACTACGACGAGGAGGCGTTAGTTTCCGAAGAGTCAACATACCTCGATACGGAAGCAGACAGTGCGCTAACGGACTTAGATAATGAACCTGAAGCACTCTCGAATGAACTCATGCTACTGACAGCTTCATCCTATCCTCAAACTTCAGCGGATCATATTCGGCAAATGCTGGCACAACTGGACGTTAGACGTCCGATACTAGGGCATGCATTAAGTGTTCCACCCCCCAGGCCAGACTCTTATAACACTGTGACGGCCCAACAGTCTCAGATCCCGATCGTTGTTTTTGGCTCCTCACGCAAGCCTCGTCGTGTTACTCGTAGGTTAGCTGAACGTCTCCGCCGTGGCGACACTGTAACGAGCCCAAGCGATTCGGACGACTTTATTCTAACATACCGCTGCGTCTCTCGCTTAGTTGGTGCAGAGCTTGGCTGGTATCTCCATCGCTGGAGAGCGTATATGGCGAATGCAAACCCCGCCAAGGACGGTCCAGACGCATTTGAAGAAGACGCACTTAAACTATTGAGAGAGAAGATGGAACGCAGGTGGGAAGGTTTCCTTCCTGGATCAAACCTACGAACAGCGCATATGGCGCTGACGAACTTCGTCTACAGCACACTGCGAAGAAGATGCGTCCGTGAAGATGATCCGTCTGCAGCTCCAGCTATTGGCGTACCTAAGAGCGTGTTCGATGACGTCTATGTCCCTTACCTACGCGAATCACTCTTCAGTTTCAATCCGAAAGCCTCAACGTACTTGTTACTCCGAGCAAAATACCAGAATACGTCGGTACTTTCTGCCGCACTGAGAACTGAATCAGATGTTCGGAGCCTACGGCTTGACAGCGATGCGGAGAGCACAACTGGCTTGCCGTTATTCGATCCAGCCCCATCACTCCCCTCAAACGCCCTGGCAGTCATGAAGAGTCGAGTTCCCCAGCTGTCCGCTAGGGCATTGATTATGATATCTATTAGACAGAAAATCCGAGCTGAGATCGATGCGTATACCTTGGCACTGCGGACGGCCCAACGCAAGCTTCTCAACCAAAGCAACCCGATAGCAAGAGACCAACCAAAACCATAACTTCCTCGGTTGATGGCTTGTCCCTGAAGTGCGCGCTTTGATGCTCGTCTGTCTCGTCATTTTGCGACCAATAGTCGCATGCACTCCCTTCTAAGCTCAGACATGTTGAAAGGATAATCTGGTGGCTCCAAAGTTACTCCCACGCCAATCCTAGAGCCGCTCTTGTACAGGCGTTGTTTGAAACCCTCTATCCCATTGTGACACGAGATCCCATAGTTTAACCCTCGTTCCGAACTATTTATTCAGTCAACACCAAACTAGGCGCCCTTACAATGGCATGCCTTATGTTTATGACACTGCGTACGCATTGTACAGCAAACCCCTTTGTCAATGAAGCGATAATCCATCCTTGATTATGTATTTTTGCCGATCTTACCTTCGACCGGATAGGTCCTAAATAAACACCAGGTGGAGCGTCAGGTCAATGCGTCTTTGCAAGCATACTTCGATGGTTAATCTATGTGCAAGTTTTGTTTATTAGATGTGAATGTACAAACGTGACAAAGACGTGGATCCTTCATACGAAGTTACGCTCTCTCTAGATAATCATCCATGTCAGTATAGAAATCAAGATGCAAGAGTTACGATCGTAACGGAATAGCATGTGCCCTGAAGGCAGATACAATCCAGAGCTCAATTCGTAAGGAGTGACAAACTGTGGACCTGGATACCGAGAAGCTCTTTCACACGATCGAGGACGGGTGTTACTCCTCTAACGCCTTAACATAATTGGAAGGGAAGGCACCACTTGGCGACAGAGTGCGATCAGGCAAGACCTTGCATCCGATCCACCATGAAGCACCTGACTCATCTCCTTCAGCAGCTCCGGGTTGCTCTAGCACGGCAATGATGTCACCTGCATTGAAGTTCAGATCGTTGGGATCAGTCGAAGAGAATGGGTACATTGCCTGCATATAGCAGATGGGAGACACGGTTGCGGGTGCCTCGGGTGAAGCGGCAGCTGCAGGGGATTCGGGCGACTTTGACTCCAGGGAACCCAGCGAGCAGGCGGCTCCCGCGTTCATCAATTGGTTGTAGCGTGCAACTGCAGCTTGGTGAGCAGGGGATGCATTCAGGGCCTCAACTCGCTTCTGAACGGCTGCATTCATGTCCATATTGAGCAATGTTGCAAGAGTTGCATCTTCGACATCTCCAGTGAGTTGCGATGCGGCGCAAGGTAAGCCATCCATCAACATGCTTGGGGCTGTCGGATGGTTGTGATGACGAAGCATAGTCTGCACGTACTCGCGCATCTCAGCATTCGCATCAAGGCAGTCAGCAGATTCTTCAAGGCGCTTAACGAATCCTTCAAGCGGAGCGACTCGACGGCGCTGAAGTGCGGCGTAAATGGTCATGTGCTTACCAAGAGTCGTGAGTCTCTCGAATTCGAGCACCTCCCATTCACGAACAAGGGCAGGAAGATCCTGGGTCCAGAATCGCTGCTGCACTTCGTTGGCCTGTGCGACGAGCTCCTCGTGTTGACGGAAAACCTGCTCTGTTTTCTGGCGCTCCTTCTCTAAATCCTTCTCGGCGTTCTGAAGGTCCTTCACACCGTTCTTCTTCGAATCACGGTAAATCTCAGCTTGAACGCACGTTCGCTTCTTCTGCTGAAGCGAGAGCCATTGCTTATGTGCGTTGTTACGAGAAGACACAACCTTGGCGTTGAGTTCCTTCTGTTCTTTCATGAGCTTCTCTTCCTTCTTGAGCAAAGCCTCGCGTCGCTTCTCAGCCTGCTTGTGCCAGGCAAGGAGAGGCTCGGCGACGAACTCAAGCACATCGCTTGCGAACTTTTGATCGTTCAGCAGCATGTCATTGTGGATGTCCTGCATCCGACGATATGCCTGGACATGGTTGCTCATGCGATCCTTCTCGATTCGCTGCTTTTTCTCGTTCTCATGTTCTGTGTCCTTCAACATGTCCTTCAGGGCGGGCTTCCATGCACTGTAGATCTTCTGAAGGTAGTAACCGTATCGTTTGAGCGAGTATAGACCGGCCTCAACCTGCTCCTGGATCAAGCCAGTTTCATGTTTCAGAGCAGTGAAGACATCCTAGAGGTGGGACCACGGATTTGGAATTGTAGGCACGATGGGTAAGCACGCTTCTCGCGAGAGCAAACCATCCCCGACGAAAGAGTGAAGTAATACCATGCAAAGAAACCCTTGAAGCTGCGCCTGACTGAGACTTGAAACAAGTCCGTCACCAGTGGCCGACTCTGTCAAACGAGTGAAACGCAGTCAATACCGAGTTCATCCGAAGATTTAACCATGGAATCTGGTGTATCGTGATGCATCACACGTTGTGGACTCGATTAAAGCACGATCCATTCGCGGTAATCCAGGTGTAGTGCGGAAGAAATGGGTGTGAGTGGAAATATCTCACTCGAGACAAGTACGTACAGGCATTCGAGCGTCGCGAAAGCGAGCGGTTTCACTTTCAAACTGCTCCATGTTGTTTTATCCCCGCGTTGTTTGCGGTCTATATGTGTAGCGGAACAGAAGCACGTTTTGTTCATGAGATATATGACTCCAAAACGCTGAATCTTCTTTTCCAGTTCCTCACGTCTGTCAAGCTCGACAGTGAAATCTGAGGTCGAATCGCAACATTTTGCGAGTTTACATTGGTCCGGCTGGAAGACTGGATTTTCGTCACTTGCTCACATTTCCAAGCTCACGTGCTTGCAGTCTTGCCGCAATAGCGGAGCCCTGACATCACAGTAACACGTTAGAAATTGACTTGTAGCTGAACTTTTCCTCCTCTGTTTTCTGAGATGCTGAGCGCTTCGACGCAAACCAAGCTCCAGAAAATGCGGGCTGCCTTGGTCAGTCAGACAGGCGATGACCCCAAGGTGCAGTTTATACGACACGTACGTTATAAGAGACGGCACTAGCCGCCGCAGGTGTGTGTATGGGCCTGGTCGAAGGCAGATGCCAATTTATTCTGGGTCTCATTATGTGGGTCCTAGTGGAAATTGGGAGTACTTACCTTTGTGGACATCTTCAACTTCACTTGATTATTTAGAGATTCCGTCCCGCTGTAGGCGCTAAAGAGGTTCTCGTCCGAATTAAAGCCGTTTCCCTAACACCTCTGGATATCCAAGTCCTTCGGGGCGAGTTCGAAGCGCTAGCTCAGCCTCCCTTTGTTCCAGGATCCTTTTTTGCAGGCACGATTGCTGAGCTAGGTGAGCACGTCTACGACTTTGCACTAAACACCGAAGTCGTTGGTATACTTCCTATTGACGCAGCTAATGGAGCCTTGGCAGAGTATACAGTTGTTCCCACGGCTCTGCTTGTGCGTCGACCAGAAGGAGTGACTCCAGAGAACGCGGCGGCCATTCTCGCTCCAGGCCTTTCTGCCTTTACCGCGCTACACTATCAGCTTCAAGTCGGCTTCAGAAATCGAAGCGATAACGAGGCATCGCTTCTTTATTTCCCACCCCCACAGTGCGCATCGACAATCTTACCCATCCTAGCTTCGAAGCTTGGGTTAAGGGTCTTCGTCGCCACCGGCGATCCATCTCTGATCGATCTGTACGGAGATTGCTATGCGGTCCAACGTGTTATTGATCTACGAGGCGAGTCTGTGGTTGATGTGATCTTTGAAGAGACCGCTGGTCTAGGTGTTCAGTACATATTTGACGAGTTTTCTGGTCAGGATGCGACCATAGCCCCACGCTCCTTACTCATGAAGTTGATTACGTCAGTCGGCGAGATCCACCAGACCACCGGTCTCGATGAGCAGCAGGGAAGTGGCCTCACAATGCGCGACATCCGCCTTGCGATGTCACCTGAAATTTCACATATTCCAGGGAATGCATTGGATACGAGACAGACCAATACTCGATTCCCTCAAAAAGATTTGGATTCACACGTGCACACTCCCGTCTTGTCAGAGAAGGTGCGTGCAGCCTTGACAAATTGCGAGCAGCCGCTGCCACCCATACCATCGTTGCCAAGTTGGCATTGTGACAGCACCGATGGGAGCGACGGCAAGGAAGAACTTGAAAACGTTCGCTCTATACCTGCACCGACTGATGTAGTACACGAAGGGCAAACCTCAAGCCAGATCGGTACGAACCCCTTGCCAGGTAGTGAGGCAAGGCAAACTCGGCTCAACCGAAGCGATTCTCTTGAGGCAGACGGGTCCAATTCAGCGGATGGTCCTGGCTCTTCGAGCACGAAATCCGTTACATCTGAATCCCATAATGACACACCTAGGAGCGAATCAGGGACGCAGTCATTGAGCCCTGAACAAATTGCTGAGCGAGCTTTACAAGCAGCGTCCGATGCAATTTGCAATGCCCTAACGTCTCGGTCTGAAGTTGGTGCGGATGGACTTTCAGGACTTGAAGCGTTTCGCGAAGTCGAAGCTCAGGAAGCCGACACGACGCAAGCCCATGGAGAATCTCTTGACGATGACACAGTATTGTGCGACGAAGGCGGTGTGGAAGAAGGTAATAACGCTGCACGTAAACTTGTAAAGCAGTGGTTAGACCAGGATGCATCTGAATCTCCACAGAGCCGTGCTCCAATTCACGTTACCCTCTTGATTAAGTGCTTAAGCGTAGGAGGGCGAATCCTCACATGCAATTCACTGATACAGCTTGATCCCCCACAATCTCGACTGCTCATGCTCCGCGGAGGAGCCATCATGTTCCATTTCCCAGTACGTCTCATTAGCACGACACTAGACTTTAAACCCAACACTAGCCAACGTATTGCCCGAAAGCTTCATGCTAATCTCCTCACACCTGCCACTCACTGACTTCCTTCTAGATCAACTGGGTTTTGTCACCCACCTATCTCGGCAAGTATGCTCACATATTGCGCGAGCTCCTTTCACTACTATCATCGCATGGAATTGAGGCGCCTCACATTCTTCGATATACACTAGAACGTATCCGATATGCATACCAAGAGCTGCGTTCCCTCCGAACGGCATTTGCAATTGTGACTGTGTAATCTTAATCGCTTAGTAACTCGCAAATGCGATACGAGCTCACGTTGCGGAATAAAGATGCTGGCAATCTCGCCTTTACCAGTACTCGCATACGCTTCAAGTCTCGTGTAAGATAATGACCCTCGTACGGATCCCTCATGCCTGCCAGTTCCTGTCCTTGGCTTCTCGATCGATCTTAATTCCTGTGGTTAGTGTCAAGCGTCTCACCGAGTGCTAGAGGGCTCCCTATCAGGCAGCTGAGTGAGCCATCTTTCCACACAATCCCCTTCATGCCACCAAGCTCTTGGAGGGCTAAGCTGTAACCTACTGCTCAGCCATCCTTACTTCAAGTGAACCATCAACCTGTGTATTGCATTGGAATCCCCAGGTAGAGACTTTCGCCTGCCAGTGAAATTCACTACGAGACCAGAGCCACTCGGGCTGCCTCCTGGTGGATGCAGTTCAATTTGAATTCGTTGAATAAACTCACAGTCATGGCATCCGATCCACCAGATATTTTTTAGTGAGCCAAAATGTCAGTCGTTGTTGGCCTGATTCTAGTGTGTATATGTCATGTGTATCTTGATTGCGTATAAATGAAGAGGAGACCAACAATTTGTGCAGCTAGTGATATACATAATCACGTTTATTTCTGGCTGATAGTACTCGATACCTATGAGAAACCTTGCCCCACTTGTCACCACATGAGTTCAATCAACGACATCCCTAACCTGGGTTTTTCGAGGTGCAGCCAGAGTGATTATGAGGACGAGATGTGCAGTCGTGTCACGTAGGTTAAGACTTGAAGAAACCATGCGATACAGTATCTAACATACCCGCGCAACATACATCTTACTCTCTAGCGCGAGCCTCGTATGAGTCGCACGAATGGCCACTGGCCTAAATTTCAGCAGCCAGGGTACGCGTGCTCACGGTTAAGCTGCCTCGCAGTCGTGCTCCTGGTACTAACACTACTTGGAGCATCCGAGGGTCGTCCATGCAGCCGTATACGTGACCACACACCTATCCAAGCACCCAAGCTTGACTATGTCTCCACTGGTGATTACCTCGGCCTTGCAAAAGAAGGCCACCTACACCCTTATGCTTATCCTGAATGCCAACCCTCGCAGACAAGCCGGCTTGGCAACTTCACATTTGGCTTGCTTCCGCGACCAGAAGGTGGAGATCCGCTATATCTCCCACCAATCTACTCCCCAAGATTGAAACGCTATGTTTATCCACGACTCATCCCTAGATGGCGGGCAATGCTTCGTAGCATGCGTAGGACGCAGTCCTTCACATCTGGTGTACGCTACATCATGGCGGTGAGACCGAATAACTCGTCCTCTCCAATTGCTCCTCATCGGGCTCTACGTAGATCAATGGTTCGTGCCCTCCACTACGCCACAAGCGCGTTTCACTACATCAAGAGACGCCACGCTAAGAGTGGCGTGCGAGTGTTTACAGAATTGGAATTAGAAACGGTGCCCAAAGCGCATGAAGGTGCGAGGGAAAACGACAAGGAAGTGAGCGCCGTTAAGATCAAGTTGCGTGCCTACCCTAACGATCTTGTGACGAGTCGTGATGCAACGGCAGAGATTCCGGTGTCACTCGAAACAGTGCACTTATCCCTGGATGATTGGCGGGCCTGGCCAGAGATGCCGAAGGGGCGCAGCAGAAACTCGGGTTCTCAAGTTGCCACTCCAACTCGACTTCAAAGAGGGTCGTTGGATCGATCGACGCGCCATGCGGTTTGGCGCACCGTCTCTGTAGTTCAGCTTGCTGAAATGTATGCGTCAATGATGCATAGAGAGGCAGATGCTCGCCTTCGCGGCAACGCGACGCGCAAGGGATCCCAGCCGACATTACGAGGTGTTTCATTTTCAATTGCATTCCCAGGATGGATGCACAAGTTGGCTCGGTGCTTCTTCATCGATGCTGTTCACCAGACCTCCCGCATGAAATGTGTTCCACGTCGTAGTCAAGAGACGTTACCCACAAGAGATCTTGTTCACAAGGGCCCTTCGACTGCGAATGGAGTTTCACATCGACTGCCCAAGTATACTCTTATCCGTGCTACGTTCAATACTACTTTAGCGAGTCGTGTGTCGATCACTCGACGAGTGCGAAAGCGTGTTCAAGCACAATTGGCAAGGATTTCGAAATACCTTCCAGTGGCGCTTCGAGGTAGGAACAGTCGAGGCTCTCGGCAGCACAGAAGAGCGCTTCGAGCCCTCAAGCCACGCGATGACCACAATAGTACAATGTGTCTCCGCGTTGAAGAGGTCGTGGAGGCGCTCGAGGTGGTCGAAGTTCAACGACTACAAGTTGTGAACGCGACACTCGAGTTGGCTCGACAGCAACAGAGAACAGTCGACTTGTGGCACTGGCAGCGAGTCGTCCGACAAAGTCCGGCGTATCGTGAGTTCGTAAGACTTGTGGCACATTTTGATGCGCTCATTGCGCGACCAAAATGGATTCCCGGCGCCCCTAAATCGAATAAGGTTTGTGTCAATCATCCAGGTTTCGAAATTTCCCTCCCCTTCCAATACTTGCGCCAACTACGGCTCGAGGAGCGGGCACGGGCTACCGCCGGTCAGAACAGCGACAATGCACCTGAAACGATCTCTACCACTCTCACCAAACTTCGAGTACGAGTCGTTCGAAAGGTCAAGCGTTGGCTTCGCCGTATTGTCTCTTACATTCCGCTTCCTGACTCTTGGAAGGATAAGCTAAGCGGAACGGCTACAGACTCTCCTACTGCTACCTCAGACACTCAATCCAGTCCAGTCACTCCAAGTGAAATCCGACCAGGATTTTCTGTGATTTCGATTACCTCGCGCCCGCTGCCAGAAACCAATGCGAGTGCGATTGTTTCCATGCCAGGTACAGATGCGGACCGACGACGCGCGATGCTAGAGCGAGATCACTTCCTTCGGGCGGAGCGCCAACGCATGGATGCAGCGCGAAGACGACGCGTTGAGGAAGAGCTCCGCCACAATTGTGACTCATCTGCATATCACGCGCATACGCCTATTGTTCCGGCACCAACTCATATGGCGCTTGGCCCTGAGGCTCTCGCAGGCTTCCCTTCTAGCACAGCTGAACGATGGAATGCATATCCTCGACTCCGCGAGTCTGTCAACGTTTTCCCTCCTGAAGGCCATTTGGGTAGTAGGCGGCGATTCTATCGTGGTGGTAGCCTCGCAGATGGCACATATAGATCGACGGTGACCGCGGACGATCGCGCAATTCATCGACGAAGCTATCGTCAACGCCGTTGTGGCAACAACAAACTTCGAAACTACTTCTCCAGCTTGGATCCAGCAAGCAAGACGTTTATCATTCTAATCTCTGTCGTTGCTGGCATCGTTGCGTTGTACGGCATCTACTTGATGCTTGAGGCATTCTTCTGTCCGTCCATGCGCCGTCGTGCTCGTGAGGGTAGCCACCTCCTTGATGAAGAGGTTGACGTAATTGTAAGGCAAAGTGAGGACGTGTCGGCGCCAGCCAGTGCAGCATCTGCTGTGCCAGCAACGGAGGCAATTTCCAGCGGCTTGCACGCCTTCGAGTCTAAGATCAACGTGCCGGCTCAGACTGACTCACAGGGTGATGTGATCGACCCACGAGCTAGAAGATCAAGGATTCCTACATCCTTACGAAGCAACGAGATGGGCAGGCCGCTGATGCAGGACTACGCCCCATCGCCGACCCATCACGCACCAGTCATGCCCAGTCTGCTTGATGAGCCTGTAAAACACGTTGCTATTCAACCGGGTGCCAACGTGAAACGCCCTGTTACGGCCTCGCCGGCAAAGGATAGCTCTTCGCAGCATTTGGAGTACAGTGCGCCAGATTCTTCCGCTCAGGTGACTACACCCACAAGTATGACAAGTTCGAAGCAGGCCTATCACGAGGATCTAATGACGGACGAGAGTCCTTACCGCAACACATCTCCGAACGCACCGCCACCACTTGATAAGCCTCCGGCAGCAGTGGAGCAGCTAAGGCAAGCAAATAACAGAGCTCGTAAAGCCGCCGCTTCAGGAAGAAAGCTGGAACAGCGACAGTGATCTAGCGCGTGGCATGTCAACTTCATCATTTACTCGCATTCTTCTTATACTGGTACTGTAGTATCCCTCCCTTGGTTATTACCCCTTCGCTCCTTCATACTTATGTCTCCATACAAACTTCTTATGCAACTCAGTCCCCGTCGGCACGTGGACAGTGAACATTATCAGCCGAGGCAGCAATTCGAAAAAATCGAAGTGGGCTGTCAGGCAGGGTTTGGCTCCTGCGCGATCGTGAGGTTCTTCTGAGATATAGAGCTGCTAAACATTCTTATTCCTAGTTGAGCATCGTGATACACCTGGAGATCTCGTAGCCAGTGGGGTTATACCCCAGATTATACAGCTTTTGATCCGTTGTCTCGAGACTTGGCCTACCTGGTGGACATTACACTGAATTTTAAGCTATGCAGAGGATTAATGTCACCATTGTTGGGGCGGGAGCTATGGGGCAGCTCCTTAGCTCGCTCATTGCGCTATCCCCTCGGGTGCTGACGCACGGGGGATATGTGGTCAATCAGATCGAGATTGTGAGCCGCAGGCCAGACTTTGTGACCCAGATGAACCGGCAAGGCGGAGCATGGTTCCTCGAACCAAGTCCGCCCACGGCATTTGCAAAGCCTGTGAAGAACTGGATACGCAGTCGAGGTCTCGTTCCCATGGCAAACTGCTTGCCAGGTGGATCAGAGTCCGATCAATGGGGTGCAACCCGTCCGATGTTCCTGGCTGGCATTGAATACCGCCATAGCGATCTTAGTGCGAGAGACTGGCTACATAGTGCAAGGGAGGTCGAAAAGCTCACCACCTCTTGTACCGGAGGAACCACCCACGTCGTGTTTATCATAACCAAGGGGAAACAAACACTACAAGAGGCCGCGCTCTTCTCGTCCGAACTCCTGTATGGCTCTGGCGAATTTCCGGGTAGACTCAGGCCCCACGATAAATCAGCAGTCGTGTGTCTAATGAACGGTGCTGGGCATGATGAAGATATTCGGCATGCCCTAGAACAAGCACGCTCTCGTCGGGAGGATTTGAGGCAGATCACCGAACCTACGTCAGTGATCATAGGTACGACAGCGCTCAGTGGCATTACGACTGAAGTTACGTGCCAGCCATTGGGTGGGATTGGTAGTTCTCCCAGATCAGTAATGGCGCTGGACTGGACTGGGTGGGGTGAGACTGTTCTGGTGGCTGACGAAAAGGACTCTTGGGAGAGGAGTCTCGACGAACCGGTCCGAGGGTCACCCTCCCATGCAACGTGGAAACTGATACAGCATGCCCTTGCAATCGATCCGGACTCGACACCACATGAATGCATTGCACCGCTCCGTGTTGCTCCAGCATCCGAGAGAGCAGCAGTCGTCTGGACCAAGCTCGCAGCCAATGTTGTTATCAACCAACTGACAGCCATTTTGGATGTTCCAAACGGAAGTTTGTTACCATGGTTGGACAAAGTGATTGATCTTTGCAACAGCGATGCATCCTACTTCTGGCAGACATGGGATCCATCTTCTCTTACAGTTGAATCGCTTCGCCGTGCAATGCACGGCGAAGCGTCATTAGCCGGCGATAGCCAGGTTCTGGAGCTTGCATTGATAGGCTTGAGTAGGGAGTTGGCCTATGCAATCCTGTATGATCCCGTAGGGCTGCAAATTGAGCCGGATTCCGGACAAGTCGATGTCAAAAGTCCCCAACATAACAAAGGGAGGCCATCGGAAGAAGATTTGAGACAGGGTGCACTGGGTATTCTTCGGAAGGCTCGTGCTATTGCTGCAGCTACCAGTCTAAACATCAGCTCAATGCTTTCCGACGTGCGAAGATATCGAAAACATGTGTGTAAATCTGGCCAGACGCCACGTGAAGTAACTGAAAACTCATACATAGGTGAATATGCCGCAAAGCGCGTACTCGAAGTGGCCGATGGGGTAACTGATGGTGCAACGCTGCGAAAAATCGCAGAGCTTGTTTCGACATTGTAGGGCCAGATAAAGGCATATCTATACGACGATCCATACATTGCTATTACAACGGTTCTTAGTATTAGGAAAGATTATATTTGGCTTTACAATGATGCGTGTTGGCTCGGACGATAAGGCCGACACGGCTAATAAATACTATAGCTCCGATTTCATTGGCTCTCATTACTGCTGGTATTCAGCTCTGCCATTAAAGTCCATCACTTGCACCCACTCGTTTCCATTCTACGCCCTTACCGTTTGATCTCTTGCCGGTCAGTGACGCTCGCTCATCGTCATCTGAAACATCATCATATGCAGCTAGACCAGAACGAATCTCGTCACTTGTTGCACCTCGCTGGGTACAAGTCTTGTACAGGAACGTGCTGACGGCCATCAGCACGAAGAGCCAATGACCAACGAAGAACAAAAGCGAGAAGATAGGATATGCAACGGTTAGCCTGTGAACTTGCATAGAGATTTGAGTTGCCGTGCAGGGCGCAAGATCAATTGCATCGCCTTCGGTGGCTCGGGTTTGAGTGTGCGATTGTCGACAGGGGACCCTTTGATTGGTGGCGGCATCGACAAACGTTTGGGAGCCGAATACGGAGTATTGGGGCAACAGGGCGACGACCTGGACGGTAATGGCTAGTAGGGTCAACATTAAAAAGAGGGAGAGCAGAAGCAGGGCCTGTGGCCAAGTTCGCTTAGGGCGGATGCTAAATACGTGCCACAAAGCGAAGCGGATACCTAATCGCACAATGCCATAAACCGTTGCAAAGAGCAAATATCCCGCAATGCACGCCAAAGCAACGGAGTCGAGCGGGAAGTACTTTGACAGGTAGACAATCAGCTTGTCAAGCGGATTGAAGAAAGAAGGCGTGTCCATAACGAAGCCACACTTGAGGCCACATAATGAGTTAAGCCACATATCAAGAAGCGAGATAGTCTGTGTTATTACGATCAGGAAAGACGCGACCCCGAGTACAAGGCCGATGAGGCATCGGATAGGGTAGAGATACTCCCACACACGATACGTCCAGTCGCTCGTCATTTCGCTGAGTCGTTGCATTCGCTTGGCCGCGAGTCGTTCCTCAGTTTCGAGTCTATCCAGTTCAGTCATACACTTTTGTTTCATGCGTTCGTTCGTCGTGGGATCCTTGATCCGCGCTTGGAGGAGAGCAATCTTTTGTTGACGCTCGACCTTGGTGTAATCCTCCTCGATTTGTGCATCTTCAAGTGCTGGGTCGGTTCGCATGAGCTGAACAGGTAGCGTTGCAATACCATACGCCGTGTAGAACGCCAAATTCAGCAAACCGAACACGATCATGCATCCAACGACCAAGACCAAACCTCGCTCAAGTGCACCGGCGCGCCATTCGTTGACCAAAGAGTGGATCCAGACATCAACATCCTTAGGTGATTCCTTGGCGGTCTGGGCCACAGGCTTGTAGAAAAGGGCGACCAGAATCAAGATGGCAATGACTGCAACAAAGACCAAGGTGTTCTTGGCTGCGGACCAGCTCTTGTCCATGCAGCTTCGTGACTTCATTGTCGTAAGATCATCATCTTCAGAGTCTTCGACATAAAAATACGAGAATGGGATGCCCACAAACGCAAGGACGGCCACGGTAACGAACAGAGCTCGGAAAACAGATTCGACGATTCCCACATCCACAGCATTTGTCGTCACGGAAAGCACGTCGAGAGGAATGAGCAAGATGCAGAGCATGGAACAAACAAGCACAAGCACTGTTACAAGGGTCGAGAGTGGGTGTGACGCATTTGGATCGCTGTAGTGTCTCACAATGAGCCACGCCACGATCGCGAGTGACGTAATCAAGCCAAGGACGACGAGAAGCATTGTTGGTTGTGTAGCAAGCCGCTGTGTGAGCGAGTCAAACTAGGGCTAGTTTGGGTTACTTCGGTGTATCTAGTCCACTTCCCGGCGTCTTTGCGTTTGTCACACACCTAGAGCTCTAAAACGGGTGAAGGATACACTGAAGCTGAGCCACTTGAAGCTGGGAAGTGGTTACAAAGCGGATGCTACGCGTATACAGCGCGGTCCCAAGAGCGCATTCGCCTTATCCGACGCCATTATACAATTTGAAATCGCGCGCATTCTAGTGTCACCCCGCCTTGTACGCGCTTCATACTTCGTGATGATTCGGAAATTCGACCTGAGTGCACTCTATCTCACGCGTAGTTGGCTGGGATCCATGCTCCCTCCCCCTGCACAGACTCGATAGAAACGCATACTGCGCTGCTTACAACTCGTTGACATTATTATATTTGCTGTATGCGTATCCATATCTGAGGGATTCTCATACTTCTAACACTGAACCCACCAACCCGATTGCCCACTACCCCATTTCCAGAGACTTAGCCCCGGAGCTCGCGCATCCATAGTTTACTTTCGCTTGTAGCTGCCACCTAGACCCTCTTTTCGACCTCTCTCGGCCGGCCGAGTTCACCCTGCAGTCCTTCCGAAGTGATTGAGACCAGGCCTCTCGTCTCATGTCCGACGTGACAGACATCCTGGGAGTGCAGCGTGCCCGCCAGGAGAATGCAGGTGGTGTTACTGAGGCACTGGCGAAGCCCCTGGGCCCACTACGTGTCCGCGGTAGCCTTCCTAAAGTGGGTGGCGCGTTACTCGCAGCTACGAGCAAAAGTGATGGACCCGGTAGCCTGATTGCTGGAGTTGTCAAGCCCAAGAAACCGAAGCGAATCCCGCGTGAAGTCGCGGCATTGACAAGGGACTATGACGATCATCCAACTAAGTTAGCGCAAAGTCAGGCTGCGGTCACTTCTGGTGTGTACAAGGAGAGGAAAAAGACAACGGTCCACTGGCGGCTAGTTAAGATCAAAAGCTCTGCCCGCCGCAAGATCATTGGCAAGCCAGAGGATGACTTGAACATTTACCATTGGGTGCGAGAGGAGGCGCCGGACTACCGTTATGCCAAGGCTAACAAAGTCATCAAATTCCTTCGGTATACAGACGAGGAATATAAGCAATTGCTCGAGAGCCCATTCTGGACGCGTGAAGAGACCGATCGGCTTATGGCACTTGCGAGGACATTCGATCTGAGGTTCCTCGTAATTCATGACCGTCTACAGGAGCCTAAGCTGACAGATCTTGATGGGCACCTCCTCGAAGGCGAGGAGGGTGCAGATACAATGTGCATTAAGTCCGAGACCGGAGATCCCGTTCTCGATGAAGATGGAGAAGATGTATCGATGGCTCATTTGAAGTCTTTAGGCCCATTGAAATCTGTAAGTGACGTGGATCACGTCCTACACCCCTATCTACCGGCGTACATCAATGATTATGTTCGCCGTTCAAAGCGTCGAGAGCAGCGGGCTGAAGAGAAGCGAGTGGCAGAGGCGGTGCGTGCCATGGAGGCGCTAGCAGACGAATTGGAAGCACAACAAAATGCAGAAGAAGGGTATGCGGTCCGTTTTGAGCACCAGTCTGATGCAGCTCCCAATGCGTCTGTCGAGCATGATGCACGCTCTTCTTTTGGCCCCACGGACGATGTAGAGAGCTATGCAAGTGATGTGGACTCCGACTCCGACTCCGACGACGAGCCACTTGCGATCAATTCAGACCAACTAAATATGGTGCTTTACCGGCCTCCCATGAAGGGATACGTGTGGGATCACGATGGATCGGACTTGTCTTCTGGATTTGGCGCTACTGCTAGCTCAATTGTCAAGGGAGAGTTAGAAAATGAAATGTTTGATGGTCCCAGTCAGGGTTTGAAGCGCAGGCGCTTGAGTGCCTCGGAGTGCAAGGTTTCCCTGGAAGAAACAGAGATGTATATGTTCGATTTCCGCCCATTACCCCCTCCAGTAGATAGCAACGCTTCGATGGTCGCATCTCAAGCCATAACAGGACCACAACTTCCACCTCCAGCGCCAGCGCCATCATCCTCATCCTCGACCTCGACCTCCTCATCTTCCCTTGCTCCTCAGACCGAGGGGGAGGCTGATGGTGACCAGGATGCGCTTGACGTGGAGAGTAGCATGGGAGGCATGGGCGGACGTGGTGGACGAGCGTTTACTGACTCAGAGAGCGCGCAGTCGGGCGGCGACAAGACCACTACAACGACTGCATCTCAATCAGCAGCTCAAGAGGAAGCCACCGTTAGTGTAAAGAGCGAAGGAGGCGATCAATCCAAATCCTCCGACCCGGCTTCTGCAGGTGTCCCCAGCGCGTCACAAAGCCAAGGATCGAGACCACTTGTCAGCTTACGTGCTCTTGCAGATTTGCTGCGGACCAAATCACTCGAATCCATGAAACATAGGTTCTACACCATTCAGGAGTTGCTGAAACGCCATCGAGACCAGCAATCCCGAATTGCTGCCGAAGCCCAACAACATCATCAATCGGACAGCGTTGCTTTGGGAGCCCAAACAACATCTACAACCGCTATCAAGGAAGAACATGCATCGGTATCTAATGAGTCAGGCACGGACGTTCCATCCTTGCTCCCTAGCCCACTAGACTCATCCAGCTCATCATCAGGACCATCCTCGACGATTGGCTGTCCTGATTACCTTCTTAGTGAGCCATCTACTTTTAACCCAGTGCTTGAACTTGCGCGCAGACGGTTCGAGGATCGCGCAACAAGAACAAAGCTAGCGGCCTTGAAACAAGTGACTGGTGTGAAGCAAGAGACTGGCTCTCTTCCCTCCTCAAAGCAATTGGGCCTCGGACAAAAGCGCGCCCGGGTGGCTCAACGAATGATCGAAATCCGTGAGGTATGCGAGACTCTAAAACCATATGTCCCGACCATGGTTGGCGATGGATGGGAAGAATCCGAAGGTTCCAACATCGACAAGCCCGAACTGATGGGCTGCAAGTCAGAGGCATCGGAAGCTCCATCTCCACATGGCGGATTTGGACCTATCCTAAGCCCATCTGTACCCGTGGCATCGGCTCCCATTTATAGCGACGCCCCAGTGATCACTTCGTCGATCGTGCCAGCTCACGCCGTGATGCATACTGGTCCAATGACTGGACATGGCCATGGAGCATCGGCTGCGGCAGCAGCGGCGGCCGCTGCAGAAGTCGCCGCAGCCGTTGCGGCCGCTCGAGCGAAGGACGTCTATACTCGAAACACGGTTGTCCATCCGGGTCCACCAGTCGTGACACCACAGCAACCATTGTTACTCAAATGGGCGCTTGAGGATCGCCAAAGCCAGCCTGCTGTTGTCGAAAGTGTCCCACAACACAGATACTCATACTATCCCGAGGTCGATCTTAGGCTCACAGAGGGTCCATATGGCTTTCCTGTCGTTATCGAAGAGGCGGCGGAGTTTTTGCAACGTCAGAATGAAAGTTCTGATGCAACCGATACTGATTCGACGAGTATGTTGACTATCGTTCCAGCTTCTCCTCGGGGAGGCGCGGCTAAATTACCTTCGCCCAAGTCCGATCTGAATCTAGCTACTACGGATGTTAAGCTTGGTCCAGATGCCTCGCAGCTAAATCAGCTCGACTCGTTCGTGATTTCGAAAGTGACAGCCGAAGGCCCACGAAAGGATATCATCGCAAGGCTCGCTGAATCTGATCCTGCATTGTATGAGGCTCATCTTGCGAGTCAACTCGAAGTACTGGACATCCAGAGCAAAGTTCTTGACGCAGCCATTCGTGGCGCACGTAAAGTCCTTAATGAGACTCAGAAAGCCAGGGAGCGCGAAGCTAAATTGGCTCAGCGCCAGGCTGCCAAGGCTGATAAGCTCGCAATGAAGCTGCAGCAGCGTGCTCAACAAGCAGAAGATGGCACAGGTGAAGACCAACCTAAGCGCCGAGGCCGAAAGCCGTCTGCAGCAACACAAGCGGCTGGTACAGGAGACGAGTCCACGCAAGGTAAGTCGTCTGCGACCACAATGGTGAAAGTACCTGGTAAAAGAGGTCGACCTCCAACAAAGCATCTGACACAGCAGCATGTCCAACAACAACAGCAGCAGCAAGTCCAAGTGAAGGAAGAACCCATAGTGCAAACTGAAGAATCTGTCACAACTCGCCCTGCGCGAGTACGTCCTCCACTGATCGAAAGACGACCTAGGTCAGTGTTCGATGACTCCTTACCTGGTAATCCGGGACCTGAAGCGCCACCCAGTGAGGAGGTATTGGAAGCCGTGCGCATCGTCGCTGCGCAGCAAGAGGCAATGCTTGAACGACAGTATGCTAGCCTACGACAACAACAAGAACAAGAGGAGCCTGCTTCCGTGTACACATTCCAACCCCAAGATCTTCTTGACTTCGACTGGTCTCAGGTTACTCAAAGTGAGGAGCAACTGCAGCTTGTGCGCAAAGTGGCCGAGCAATTTGTATCATTAGGCCACATGCTTACTATTTTTACGGATCCGGAGCAGGTAAAGCCATCGATATTCCAGACCTTGTACCAGAAGCCTCCGGCATATACTCAGTCCGGAAGTGCTGAACCTAGTCATACCACGTCAGGTTCTGGGACTAATGTCGAGAGCACAGATCCAAGCGAGGCGCGTGGCGGCGTGTACCTTCAATCAGATGTCGCGAACACCCTGCATCAATTGAACTATACCGCGATCGAGACTCACCCACTTTCAACCGCTGCACCCTCTGCTGCCGCAGCGGCAGCGCGAGCGACAGTGGCTGCGGCAGGAAACGCGTCGGCTCCAATCGCTGTTGCAGCGACCCAGCTAGCTAATGATGTGGCGAATCTCTATTCGTTGCAACGCAAGACGGTTGATACACTTATGTCGGAGTTAGGACTTAAGCGTGCTTCATTCAAGGTTCCCTCTGCACGTACATACGAGCTTTACGATACCGTTCGCGCACAGGCCCTACAGTGCTTGGCTCTCCAGCATTGGATTCACTTGCGCCGTAAGTTGCGCGATGATGTGAGACAAGCCCGCGGTTTGCCTCCCGTTCCCCCAGCCCCGCCAGGCTCCACTGTATTTCCGACAACAACTCCCCCGCCCTCTCTGTAGGAGCGTCAATGGACCCATTCATCGATAGGCTGTAGAATAACGAACAGAACAAAACACACACGTCCAGAATTTGCGTAACGTGTATTCAGTTTACTGGGCGCATCATGGGAGGGCTGACTACAGCAGGAATAAACACGCGAAACCAGCTAATCGTTGGTTATCCCTTAATACGCTTCATTCTCATGCGGTTGCTTGTGTGGAGTTATCTGGGACGTAGGATTTTGTGGCTCTTGCTCGGGTGCTTCATGGGCTTCGGTTCTCGAATCTTGCACTGCTCTGCTCGAGTTCAACTTGTGCGTACGGGTTGAGGGTCTGAGGGGACCGACGTTCAGGTCAGCTCGCCCGTCGCTTTCATTTTCTTCGTTATCAGAGAGCTCTCGCTTTAGCAGTGCTTCCACCGCCTTACGATGCTGCCCTTGCTTGAGCTGTCTGGTCAACCCAGGACGATGCACCTTCATCCATAACCAAATCTGGTTATACACTTCATCCTTCTCAAGGAGGTTCAATTCGACAAGCTTCTGAGCATCTGCCATGGCGAGGCTCTCCGTGGCCTGTCGCTCCTGATGACGACTACTGTCATATTCAGCATCGCGCTGTGCCCTGCTCAGCTGATTGGTTGCCTCGATTTGAGATCTGACCTCAGCAAGATCGAAGTGCAGCAGTTCGAGCATGCATCGCAAAGTTCGAAGTCGCCTGATTTCGGCTGCCGCCTCGTCCGCCAATTGGTTATTTTTAGCAATTTGCTCCCACATATTCTGCTGGCTCTTAATGTGAGCTTCAATATTCGCGGGTGTTTCCGCTCCGACATCCAGTCCAAGCGTGAGCCATGGGGCTGCTTCGGCTGGGATGGATTGGATGAGTTCATCAAGAGGAGTTGAACTTTCGAGCTTTGTTTCAGTCATTTCATCCGAATCCTCATCTTCGGCTAATCTTGACACCTCTGTTCTGCTTGATGTGGTGGCGGTGAGTGTGGAGGGGTCTCTATCGAATGCGCGCTCTTGAAGGGCGGCAAGCCTCCTCCCAGTCCGATCTGTAACGTTTCTTGGAAGCTGGCGTGTGACCTTGATCGGAGGAAGATGGTATCTCCGCATCGTTTGATGGATGGTCGCCGAGCCAATGTTTGGAGTGCCCGCAGAAGAACTTAGGCGTGCGAAACTCTGGCGCATGGTTGTAGATCCCCTGCTCGTGTTGACAATTCTCTGGCCTGCATCGAGTCCTGGCTGAGGTGACACCTGAAGAGGCAAGGCGCTCACTTCAGGAACAGGCGATGGGCTCGGAGAGACAGGTTGTGGTGTGGAGCTGTGATACACACTCTGTTTGGCTGGAGCTGTGCTGTGCTGTCCCGTTGACAAAATCAAGGGACCCTTAGTTCTTTTCAGCTCATCGGCCATATCAGCAAGAATATCTGTTATCATCGCATACTCCGGATCAAGTCCGGATGCCGATGGAGATCGTGAATGCCTCAGTCCACCAAATCCTGAGTTTTGCTGCTCTACTAAGGCAGCACTCAACAGTCTAGACGAATCGGGATGCTCCTGAAATGATTTGATGGAAGTTGGTATTCCCGCCTTCTGTAACAGTCCGTTGACTGTCTGAACGATTTCCTGGACTCTTGCCATGTCCCGATGGATCTTCGCTGTTGGGTCATTGATGGCCTCAGTTTCTGTTAAGAAAACTGGACCCGAATTTGAGCCTGCTCCGATTTCCGACGTGGTGGGAGTGCCTCGTTCGCAATGGCTTGCATTCTCACCTACTGTAAGGGACCTCTTCGTTGGGCTCCCGGATGGACTCCCCAGATTCAATCGGAATCCATGTGCTTCAAGCAGGGCTGTGTCAATAAATTTCTCTTGCTCTGGAGTTAGCACGAAAGAGCGAAGGGATCGGCACCATAACTTTTCCCATCTTGCGGCTTCTGCCACGACGAGTTCGAGTTGTTCGTCTTGAGCCGCCGAACGGGCAGGCACTGTGGGTTTGACAGGGACAAGCTTAAAGCCCCGGTCTAGTTCAGGATCGCGCTCACGGGGACTAGGTCTTAGATTCTGTTCGGGTTTTGAGGCTCCTTCTGATGCCAGCATGTTTCGTGCTCTTTCGGATGAGAGCTCGTAGTAAACCAACGAAGCCACAGGATCCGGCGTGGCACTTCGCTGGTCTCGTTGCGTATACTTTCCTCGCCCCAGAGGGAGCTCTATGTCGGTATCATCATCGTCGTAGTCATCTGCGTTCCGCCTAAAGTATGATCGGCTCTGGATTGACGTGGATCTTTGGGTGGGAGCATTTGACTGGGGCAATCCCGGCTGACGGAGTTCCCGCTCTGCGTATGAGTAGTTGTGAAACTGCGGTTGAGGACGCTGGGACTGCTGGTATTGCAGCTGCCTCTTGCCCAGAGTATCAGTTCTTAACCGCTTATTCTGAGAACGTTTGGGAGGACTGCGACTGATGTCTGGCAGGGCGATAGTGTACGGCGAGATCGGAGACGGAGCCGACATAGCTGTTACCGCCAAGTTTTGCGTTCTCACTGGAGACCTAAACGTACATCAACGGTGCGTCTCCTTGATTGCTCTCTGCCTTGTGTTCGTTCGTGTCAGAGAAGTGTCAACTAGAGAAGAGGCATTGCCAGATTCGGGCCTGATGAGGAGAAACATCCGATATCCATAAGGGTACCACATCTGCAGATCTTGTATGTTCCCAAGCCACCAACGGTATTGAATCACCCTTGCTCCCTTAGCACCGCTGCGCCGAAGTCTCAGTGCTAGCCGTTTCTACTCTTCGGCTCATACAATTGAGTGAGTCCATACCAGCTGTATCCGACGAACATTCAGAACTAGACGCAGCAACGCACAAGGCAAAGCAACATGAAGTATCTGGAGAATACAGGGTATCCGGCACACATCTCACTCCGGTGGTATTCGCAACAGAATCATTCTGAGAGAAGCTGATTTTCATCCACCCGGGGTTGGCCGAGTGGAGAGGTTTCATCAGAGTTCATCATCTCTGAGGCGTCTCATCCGTCCTGGCCCGGATTGGGCATGCAACACGGAAAAGTGTGGTTTCAACCGCGAAAGCAAGACGATTTTGGTTCGCGCTCGGGGATAGTTTTGAGCGATGTGTAGGGCATTGCATCACTGCATTTGGGTGCAAATTAATGCCTAAAGATGAAATGTATCGATTTGTGCTTTTTTGATGTTGGTATACCTCGCCTATGCGTATGAAATGACAAAGTTACCACGCTGCTCGGATTCGATCCTTTCCAACCCCACCTAAAAACCGTTTCGATGCGAGTTTGAGGTCATGGCAGTCGAACTCACCCCGTCATCACGACGCATTTTGCACTAATCCGGTATAGTGTACTCTGCAGATTCACTCTTTATCGCGTACAGTATCGGTGTTCGAGGCAACAACAAGCCGAACCACTACCCCTGTTGGACCATGTCTGTGGCGGAGGCTTACGACACCACGAAAGACGCGAGTGACATCCTTAAAAAATACGAAAAGATATGCAAGCTAGGAGAAGGCACGTATGGCGTCGTTCATAAGGCGCGAAATGTAACCAATAACGAAATCGTCGCGTTGAAACAGGTAAGTTAACTCCACTTTTTCAAATCTCGCACCACTATCAAGTCGATTCCCCGCACATTTAGCGGTCGCCCCTGTGTGTTTGCGCCGTATGATGGATCCTACGTTTCCTAAACATGGATCCCAACAGTAAATGTCATTAGATATACTTCATCTCATCCTTCTGCTTGACATTTCCTTGCCCATCCGTGAAGATTCGATTGGAGTCTGTCGACGAAGGTACGCCTTCAACCGCGATTCGAGAAGTTGCGATCCTGAAGCAACTCCATCACCCCAATATTGTTTTGCTTAAGGAAGTTGCACATTCAGAAAAGAATCTGACTCTTGTCTTCGAGTTCCTAGACCAGGATCTGCACAACTATCTCGAAGCCTGTGGAACCAAGGGCCTGGATGAGTACACGATATGCTCCTTCCTGTATCAATTGTTGCATGGTCTGGCCTATTGCCACCACTACAACATCCTGCACAGAGACCTCAAGCCACAGAACTTGCTGATCAACATGGATGGTGAGCTGAAGCTCGCAGATTTCGGTTTGGCTCGATGCCACGGTGTCCCTGTTCAGAGCTATACTCACGAGGTCGTGACACTATGGTACCGACCACCGGATGTGATCCTCGGAAATACCCGCTATGATGCGAAAATTGACATGTGGGGCGTTGGATGCATTTTCGCTGAAATGTGTCTAGGACAGCCACTCTTTGCAGGTGGCACAACAGAGCAGCAGCTGATTAAGATTTTCCGCGTGCTGGGTACGCCGAACACAGAAGGCGCACCTGAGTGGCCAGGGTTGCAAAACCTCCCGCATTGGCCAGAGTACCAGAAGAAAATCGGACACCTGCTAGTCGGCCATCGCAACCAATTGCCTCACATTCTGTCAAAGCTCAACCCTGCAGGACTTGACTTGCTCTCTAAGATGCTTCAGTATGACCCCAAGCGAAGGATTAGTGCCGCAGACGCAATGCAGCATCCATATTTCAAGATTTTGGCACAATCGGAGCCGTAATTATTCAGTTCATCGAACATCCCATCTTGGAGGTGTTCATTGGCATGGCAAGCCTAGATACATGCGTGCAACACCCACGAAAAAGACCTTGACATGCTGCCACAGTAGAATCCGCAACTTGTATAACAGTTGTGATGCGCTTCAAGTGCAGTCCTCGGTGGGACCTGCGAGTAAGGCTTTGTGAGTGGAGAAGAGGTCGTTGGGCGGGGGGTTTTTATTGTTCATTCAGCCGGGGTCGCCTCGCGACACGGCTGATTCTCCTTTGTCCTGTCCTTCTTTCTTCTTTCGAACTTAGGCCTTGAAGTTCCTCATACGGGTTCTCTACTGTTGGCAGTACCAGCTATAACCCGCCGTTTCAAGTGTCACCAAACACGTGTATGCATCGCAAGTTCTCTGTCCATCGATCCGAATTATTGGCCGAACGCCGAACAGATTTATCTCCGTCATTCACTTTGATGCGCTTTAGTCTCGACGACGCTTCAACAGCTTGTTCGATTACTTATATGTGTATAGAGATAGAGCCTGACACCACGCTTTTAGCTAGTCCCCATATGATCTGCAACAGGTCATCCCGCTTTCACCCGAAGTCCCGATATTAGTTCTGATTTGGCTAATACCTTAGAGCATTTCTTAGTGTCAGCTTATGTGCCACATCTGTGGCTGATTCGAAGAGTAGAATGAGCTTTTGGCGAAGCTGCATGGTGTGAGCAACCTGCAGGCAGGTTGCCAACCATTACAATTTCACTCACCCAATATTTTACTCTGGCCTTTTGGTTTGGCATTTGAACATTATTCGCTGCTAGTGCCATCGACGACGCTTGTCCTTTGCTTCCCGAATCTGACCAACCTTAATCAATTTACGGCCCTCTATCAACCCATTTGGATAAGCTACCTGATATCCTAGTGGTTATTGAGATGCATCTGCCGAACTGTCAGCATTTGTAATCTATGTCGCGCGTACTCCTGCAGTTATCGCACTTTGTCGCAATTACCGACAACCGTATCTGCTCATTCTCCGTACTCACTACACAGTACTGCAACTCTTATCAATCGAGTCAGAATATCAGACGCCTTCACCATTCAAAGCGTCGACCACGCTCTCGGCACAACGATGATGCTCCTGGATCGAACTGCTCATTACCACATCCGTCCTATTTCTCGATTCCAGCATTACTATAGCGAATTGCACTGCCTAGTACCCCTTCCGTCTTCCTACTAGTTCCTGCGATTCCCGCATTTTTCTGCGGCTTGCCGATTAAATCGACAGTGCCCATTGCCTCGCTTATGCCATCTCCGTCTGCTTTAATCAATCTTATACCTATTCCGCACAACACTATTTTCTTTGTTTACATTTAACCCTTGCGAATAGCCCCACATCTATTTGGAGGTAATTGTGCTGCCACACATGTGAAGTATAGTGCTTCACTAGGGAACGCCACCACCTTGACGTATCCTGGACTTGTGCAATGCCTTGATTTCTACTTGCCGACTTTGTTCCTCATGTCTGTGTAGTTGAATGTTCCCTTGATTTCGCTGTCGATACTACTCCATACCTCATCACGATTTGCATAGGTATTCCTCCTGGACCCCTCCTCCCCCAAACGAATCAGTACTCAGTACGCCGTGTACACAATTCCTTGCTGTTTTGTACAACATCGATCTCCTTGTATTATACTATGTTTTATTTATTTTCCCCTTCGTCGTCTAGTCCTTCAACCCTCATTAACTTAAATGCCTTTCAGTCATGTGTTGAATACAACCAAATAACACCTCAATTCCGCTCGCTCCATGTGTTCATATTTCCGTGGTCCGGAAGCCAGCCAGCAGATCGATGGGCGGTCCGTCTCAGGGTGGTGGATCAGATCAGTATGGCAAGACGACTATTCTCCCAAGTATTCGTCTTCTCTTATCGTCAATTCGATCACCGTCGCCTCTTTAGTACGCTCACACCGTTTGTCGACATGTCCAAGACCTTCGATACGAAAGGAACGACCGCTGCACAGCGTTTTGTCAACTTTGTCAATCAGGCCCCGACCCAATTCCATGCCACAGGTAAGTTCAGAGATTGTTTATGTAGGATCTTGCGGATGTAGCCGGAAATCTGCCTCACCCTTGCTCTCTGTTCGCGATATACTTACCACTGTATTTGTTATATGCATGCATCTTCTCTTGCACCGCCTCCAGAGCAGGTCGCCAAGCTTCTTAGCGAGCATGGATTTGTTCGAGTCAAGGAGCATGACGTGCCAACTAAGGCCGGCTCTTACTTCTACACTCGCAATCAGTCGTCGATCATCGCCTATCGGGTCCCTGAGAACTACGACCCTGCCAATGGCTTTGTTGTGATCGGTGCTCACACCGACTCACCTGTTCTCAAGCTTAAGCCCGTCACGAAGATTAGCCGTGGGGAGATGCTCTGCGTTGGCGTCGAGTGCTACGGTGGCGGCTTGTGGTACACGTGGTTCGACCGTGATCTTTCTATCGCTGGTCGTGTCTTGGTCGAGACTGCCGATGGTACGGTCGAGTCGCGCCTCGTCTGCGTCAAGGAACCCATTGTTCGTATCCCCAACCTCGCCATCCACCTCAACCGTGGAGTGAACTCTGAAGGCTTCAAGTTCAACATGGAGACCGAGCTTGTGCCCATTTTGGCGTCCCAGCTCATGACCAACGTCATTGCTGCCAAGACCGGTTTCGGCAAAGCCCCCGAGGATAAGAAACCTGAAGGGAAGTCGGAGGCAACTCCTGAGTTCAAGTGCTGCGGTGGTGAGGTCCCAACCGCTGTTTCTTACAAGGATTTGAACGTGAAGACTCCTGAGTTCCATACTCAGCATCACTACAACCTTCTTCAGCTGATTGCTAAGGAGGCGGGATGCGAGGTCGACGCTATCCGCAACTTTGAATTGTGCCTCTACGACACTCAGCCTGCGCAGCTCACTGGCCTGTACAAGGAGTTCATTGCCTCTCGTGCATTGGACAACTTGATGATGTCTTACTGCGCCACTGAGGCACTTATTCGTGCGGGTCCCTCAAAGCAGATCCAAGTGGTTGCCTTGTTCGACAACGAAGAGATCGGCTCTCAGAGCATGATGGGTGCTGATTCCAACGCCATGGCCAAGTTCTTTGCGAAGTTCAACGCTCGTCCTGAGCTTACTCAGGCGGCTGTGGACAAGTCCATCCTTGTGTCTGCCGACATGGCACATGGCATTCACCCCAACTATGAGTCAAAGCATGAGAGCAACCATCGACCCACTCTTCAGAAGGGTATTGTTATTAAGCACAACGGCAACCTCCGCTATGCGACCAACATCGTCTCGGCTCACCACATCCAGAGCATTGCCAAGAAGTACAACATTCCTGTGCAGCAATTCTGCGTCCGTAATGACTCTCCATGTGGTTCAACCATCGGCCCCATGCTCTCTGCCTCTTGTGGTATTCGCACCGTCGATGTTGGCATTCCTCAGTGGGCTATGCACTCTATCCGTGAGACCTGCGGTGTTGCTGATGTTGAGAGCGTTATCGAACTATTCTCCCACGTTTATGAAGAGTTCGCAGCGTTTGACAGCACTCTCAAGGTTGATGCAGATAAGTAAAGCAAGCCCCAGGGTTATTTTTCACCCCCTAATTCTTTAGTCTCGTTACTAAACACATTCGTTAATCACTCTTGTCGTCAGCTAGCGCCAGATAATTTGATTTCCTCGCCTGACTATACTCCTAGAGTACCGTTGCCCATGCGCGTATCATAAATCTGGAATGAGCGACTTTTTGTTGATCCTCAACTAAGATGACATCCGGACAGATTGATAATTCAACTGTACTGGTCTGTCCTTGTGTGTGCGTCTCCTCCTTCATCGCACACTTGAACTCAGAGTGTAGCCTTGTCAGATCAGGCACTTCAATGAAGACAGACACTAACACTAAGACGAAAAAAATTTTTGTTTTCATTGTACATTATCATCCTTTGCGGATAACCTTGCTGACACAATAAGCTCCTGATTAAACGCGATAGTATGATGAACTAGGGTAGTTCAGGTTGTTTGAGACAGATAACTCCCCGGAGATCTCTTGCCTTCCTTCGCAATCGTCCCTTCTGTATTCTCAGCTAGACGTTGGTGACTAACTCCGGATAGCCAGGGCGGAGCGATGGCGTCCGAGGCACCTGTCGAGCCAAATCGCGAATTGACAGGTGATATCCAGGTATCAACTCACTCAGAATCAGTCCCAGATCGATCACCTGACAGCCCATCCACCCCGGTAACCCAAGACGAACCTGACGAAGACGGTATCGAAGTCGTGGATGCATGCTCAATCTTCCGCGTTTCACCACACATTTCAGTTCCATTCTTGCTGCAATGCGCGGACTTCGAGACGGATCTGACGTTTAAGCGCTTTCTCCACCACTGGCGCGCTAGCGGTATCCCGTTTGCGTTAACCCTTCCAGTCTTGGAAGGTTCATCAATCTCCGTCTTCGCACCCGCCCCTCAGGTCCTGCGATACCTCATGAGGCAATTGCTCTTACCACAGACACCCAATGCGTATGTTTATATTATATACGCTGTTTATTCCACATGGTATGCGCAAGCAGGTTCTCTCGGTTCAGACGCATTGAAAATGACATCACTTCGAGCGACAGTGCCGAGCATAAGTTCGTGGGGGTTTCTTGTCGCAGGCCCCTTTACACAAAAATGTCCTCGAGCGTTTGAGCGAACACCAAGTCCCATACCCCTGCCCTCATCAATATGGCCGGCGTGGGCGAACTTGATCCAGACGTTTCGTAAGCTTGCTGAGGCTGCTGTAATCGCGTATGTGAAGGAGCGTGTTGTTCATGCTGCTGTGACTCTGTTATCATCATCCGCAGCATTGCAGTCCGGATCGGATCCGGCATCTACTCATTCGTCTTTGGATATGACGCTGAATCTTTGGTCAGGAGGAACGACTGATGTGTCTCCTAAGCTCGGCCCGATGCATTCACGCGCCCTTAAAGGAAGAGTCAGCGATTCCTCGCCCACCAAACCAAATGATTTCGTTCTTAACGATGATACATTGTATGACCGACTCCCCAACGACGGTGCTGAGTTGTCTTCCCAAGAGCAACTCGTTCAAACCTTCCATATTGAATGCGGCCGAGCGCTCTGGCTAGCATCCAAGCTTGGTATGAACCTACAACCAGCGTCCTTAGTTGACATTGCCACCGTACCCCTTGAGCCAACGAATCTTACACATTCCCCTCAGCTTCGCAGCCGCAACGATGATGCGCAGCTCCGAGTCGCATTAGAGAGTTTTCCATTTCGTTATTCTAATCTGGATGAGTTTGCGTTTCCGCTCGGTAAGAAAGATCAAGTAGTGAGTGACGTTATTTCGTGCATTTCTCATCTCTCACGCGCCTTTGCTTTCGTGCCAAGCTTCGGCGACTGCTCCCGACCTCTCTTGGGTCGGCCGGATGATGTTGAATTCCTGACTGGAATGGACCCGCTAACGTCCTCCCCTGGGGTCCTCGCAAATTGCACCGGTTCGCTCTTGGCCTGGACTCAAGTTCAATACCACAAGTCGTTGCAGGTGCGGTATGCGACGCAATACGAGGATTTGAAACGAATTGATGCCTTGCGGAAGATCTTGGAGACAAGACAGCTCCAGTTACCACAGCGACTACCTGACATTTCTGAAACGCTTGAACCAACGTTTCACAGCGTCGAGGATTTGCCGATTCGAGTTGCGTTATCAAAGGTGGATATTGAGTATCTAGCCGGGCCGGTTGTGCGAGCCCCATTCAGAGCCTGGAAATCTTCTACGTCTGTATGGTTGGACTCAGAATTCTCTCAACTTGTTCAGCAACTTGTTCACCTAATCTCTTTGCACCCAACCCTTGACCCGCAAATCGCAGAAAGTTTGCTGGATACACTGGGCTTTCAAGATATTCCGCTCCCCGGCGTGTTACTCGCAACCGCGGCTGACTTTTTGGATATGCGTGCAAACTTTTCTAGCGCGACCAACCGGTATGCACGGCTGTCTGCTCTACGCTCTATGTTAGGTATGCTCAAAGTCCACGAGCTCGGCGCGGTTCCACCGAATGCCCCATCTGACAGTGACCATAACCCGACTAGCCTCGAGCCGCTCGACGTGCCGTTCCACGCTGGAGCTCTGTTAGGTCTTCAGGTTGCGGCAATGTGCACAACAGAGAGCGTTCGAGTCGCGATCCAGACCAAAGCAGAAGAGGTTGCATTATTTCGTGCCCTTGCGTCCGCATTCCGGATTGCAGCATTGGCTAACGACCCGAGCCCTCGGAACACACGCTTGAACGAACTCCATGTCCGGATAAATCGCAGCGAGCGTGCCATATCGTCCCTTGAGAAGGGCATCGATCCTCGTAACAGCAAGCTTAAGCTAACTGAGCTTGCCGCATCTTATGCCCAAAGTTGCGTTGAGCTTCCTCTACAGTCGAAATACTCCGGTGGGTTGATCCAAAGATTCATCCTCAGTATGATTAAGGCAAGGTTTCCCACGCGCAAAGACGAAATTCACCTGCCGAACATCCCACTCGGCGCACTTCCCCAACCGCCTCACTGGCTCTCGACAGCCGTGCAGGCTGACATAGGACCACGTCTAAAATCAATCCTTGCATTGTATGATAGCCAATGGGAAGAACTTACATTTTCTCGTCATCATCCCCGATCTCGTGCCGCCGCGCAACGTAGTCCTCAAGCTCCATCGCTAACATTAAGTCAACTTGCAGCCCTGCTTCGCCTTGACTTGACAGATGTCGGTGCGACAAATTCTCCTTCAAGCAAGGCTAACCACGACTCTGCACGAGCATTGGCAGCTGTCATTGCATCATCAGCCGAGCACGGCAATTTACCTGCCCTAGCCCCATCCATACTGCGACCTACAATCTCTATCCCTGCGGTAGCCCGGAGACAGGAAGCGCTTGTCTCAGGTGCCTCGATGACACACACTATGTCCTCGTTTATGACTGCTTTCTCAGGTAGTTCCGACCCTCCTACATCCCATGGCCTGAAGCAAGAGCCGCTTGAAGCCTTGAGCGACTATGTCCAAACCTGTGTAGCCGCCTTTGGGGCAGGTACTACCGTCGAAAATGTTTCCGCGACAGACCCATTCTCGCTCTACGACATATCATCTGCTCTCGATATGGCCTCGCTTCAGGATGCAATACGTGATCACTGCCTTGCCGTGAGTGCTGCATTTGCAGACACAACATCTGCAATCAATGATGCCCTTCAGGATGGCTTGCCATTGCTGAGGGTTGATGCTTTGGCTCTTGACGCTTGGCTGACAAGTGTACATGGCAGTTGGAAGAGCAACCGCACTCACGAATCCCCTTCTGATACCACAGAAACCGAACAGACGTCTGCTGAGAGCACACGCGATGGGGCATTACAAAATTCTGAGACGCTCATAGTGGATCGACTGATTGCTTCAGCGCAGCCCATCGCTCAAGAATCGCAGCTGACGCCGCTCGAGCTGCGTTATGACAACTGGATCGAACGGGTGGACCAGATCCTCCGGTCGAGCAAGACAGCTCTCGCGACACCACCATCGGATCAATCGCTGCGTCCGCCCCTTCGATCGGGCTACTCATCCTCAATGCTCATGGAAAACGCTGACGTTTCAGCATATCCCAGTTCCGATCCCACATTTAAGAATCCGTACCTCCCTCCGCTTCTGGTACCAGCGGGACTTCGTACACTAAATCCCAGTGACAGGCGCTGGCATGGTGTGAGTGATGAGCATGCATCAGAAAACAACAGCAAACTTCCCAGCTCACTTGAAGTTGAACGCTACATGAAGACCCTGGATGATCTCTCCGAGACAGAGCAACATCTTTTACAGCAGACCGGGAAAGATATCATCAATGCCATCCATACGGAATCTGTTGGTGCCATTGGAGTTCTGCCTCGCGTTCTGACATCCGTGGTACCTCTAGCAACGCTCCTCACCATTCGCGAGCGCTGCCCTGTGCTGAAGAGGCCTGGCCAGCTATGGCCCACTCCGCTCATGCTCTCACTGTCGCAGTCTAAGACATCTAAACGTGACGTTTGGCGAAGCACACTAGGGCTTGAACCAATTAGCGTCCAGCCTAAGGTTCAATCAATTGCTGGTCCACTGTACTTACCAAAACGGTGGCCTGGTCAAACAAAAAGGCTCATTGAAGGTGAGGCGCAGAAATATGCTAAGCACACCGAGCTCGTCCTAGGTGGCACTGCTCAACAGTCTACGGTGCAACCGTCATCTGAACCACCAACTGAGTCCGTCGAAGGCAATGTTCCTACAGTTCGCGACGCTGGAGAGCCAAAGACGCGGGAACAGGGCAATTTGGCCAAGGTAGAACTAGCCCGAGATCATGGAGAGAGTAAGGCAGACGAGGAGATTCGTGACGCAATGTCTGAGACTCACGGTAGAAGGCAATCGCTCCTTTCCCTTCATCATTCCATTTCGGCGTCCTTCTTGGAGCCCACGCTCGAGGAATCTAACCACTCTCCTCTGAATGCTCAACAACATACAAGCGGTGCTCGCACTGCAGCAGATGCTGAGGCTGCATTTGAAGCGCATCGCGAAGAGCGGCGTGCTCGTGCAAGAGCGAACGCCGCGGCCATCCGCGAGATGACGGTCCCGATGCTTTCCAGACCTCGAGCAACCTCACCCGCTCGTCCAGATGCAACAGTGAGTCGGCCTGCTCGCGCACTTAATGCATCAACAACTGCATATACGACTTCGCGAACGAGCGTAGGAAGATCTCGCGCAAGCTTGAACGCTGCACCTACTCTGAGTGATACCAGTACTCCGGCCTCCAGACAGGAGCCTCAGCAACCGATTCAACCACAGGTGTTAGATCCCTTAGCACTGCACATGCAAGAGCTGGAGTCGCTGATTAAACTTTCTAGCCAACCAAGTCAGAGCCGTTCTATGAAACGGGAGTACCATCGTAAAACGGAGACGTCCAGTGGAGCAAACCGCGCAGAGGTAACCAGTGTCAGCCTTGAACCTAGTCCACTATTGCAGCAACGCCGACGCGGAAGATCACCGAAGTCTGAGCAGCAGGTAACCGATACTCTGCACCCCAGTCAGAAGCGAGTGCGGCGAACAACCGCATCGATGTATAGTTCACTGACAGGTAGCACAGCTTCAACAAGTCCTATCGCTGAGCTTTCTAATGAAACCATCTTGGCACTAAGCGAAGCCCTCAGTAAGACAGCCTCCGCATTAGAGGTTGGGCAAGCGCTACCCTCAGAGCTGGCAGAGTTGCAAGCTCAGCTTGCTGAGGAGGTTGCCAGGAGTGTAAACGAGTCAGATTCACAATCCATCCACAAGGGAGAGGAAATTTAAAGTAAACCCTACTTTGGCCGGCATCACATACACCACAGGCTAACGTTGTTTCTTTTACTAATTTAACAGAAAAGGATGTAAGCATACATCACCAGTCAGTCGCCGTGTCGAATTCTTACTCACTAGCTAAGGTGATGGCGAGGCTGATTCGAACAGAGAGACTTCCACGGAGCACTCACTCAGGGCTGAAAGCAATCCCATCAGTAGAGTAACTAAAATAACCAAACTTCCCAGGATGAGAGCTGCCAGCGGTGCCTTCTGCGTATCGCTTAAGTAGTACACGAGGGGAAAAAACAGAGCCAGCCCAAAACCTAGCGTGCTGACCAATCGGAATATAATACGTATACCTGCTCCTTCGGCGACGCCGAAGTTGGGTGAAACACGAATAAACGCGATTTGTGAAGGTGATCGATTTTCGACTCCCATCATGACACAAAAGATATTTTCGGCGAGCTTCGCGATGAGATCTCTAACGGATAAAGTATGTGTGGTATGTGGACTCCTAATGCGGTCCTCATTCTGTGTAATGGAGTCGACCGATCGTCGATCATTCGGAGTAGCGAACAATAGGCTCGGCGCATCGACAGACTCACGGGAGTCCTGCGAGACTACTAGTGGTGTGATCTCTAGCGATGGTTCGTCCAAATCATGTGGAACTGCCACGGATTCACGAGTTTCAGTCAAATCTGAAATTGTAGTCAGTTGTTCTGCTTCAGTGTCTGAGGCCTGAGGCATCAGTGAGTCATTCGGGGCTTCACATAACAGTTGCGGGGGCAACGAGAAGTCATCAGACTTAGAAGTTCGAGCATCACAGCTTTCATCCCTTGGTTTGTGCTCATCGGCTTTCATGCGAGATCCAGGCCGAGTAGGTGAGCTCACACGCCTGGATTCTGACCGTGTCGTCCGACTGCGCACTCTTTTCGAAGGGCGTGGGATGAGGTTGAGAAGAGTATTCCGAAAGGTTCCTCGAGCATGGGTCCTCGCAGAAGCTTTGCGCTTAAAAAGCCGTGAGCTGCGAGGCTGTGCATTGCCACCGACGCGCATGTCATCAGGAACTGGACCTGGTAAAACCGTGCGCACAGGGGTCTGCACTGAGAGCGCACTTGGGGGACTAAAAATTTGCTCGTCTTGCGGTTGCACGCTTGGTCGCGCCAAGGGAGTGACGCTATAGTTCTGTGCTAGTTGCTTTGGAACTACGGGAGTTGGACCTAATACACCCATGATGTCGTGCCGACGGACCTCTGGTAATGCTAGTAGCTCAGAAATAGTGGGGCGCTTCGATGGATCTAGCTGCAGCATGAGTGAGATTACTTTGCGCAGGTCACGAGATCGAACACACGGTGTTTCATCTGAGTCATCCATGCCAGCAGCTTCAAAGGGCGGAAACTGAAGCACTCCGTTTCCAATAGCTCTCCGCTGGTGGAAAGCATCACCTTCCTGAGAATCAAATGGAAAGCTCCCATAGGCCAGTGCATACAAAGTTACGCCCAAAGCCCACACATCGACGGCGAACTCGTCCAGGGTAGAAGTCGCGAGAGCGGCTAGATTTGATGCAAAGTTTGACTCTGAGTCCGCAGCTTCGGTTGCACCAGGAGCGCCAGATGAAGAGGGTGAGAGTAGCATGTAAAGGTCGAGAAGCTCTGGTGCAAGGTAGAGCAACGTGCCTGTTCGACCACGATGCTGGTGATCCGCAATATCAGATTCAAGCGGGGCAAGATCTGATGACGATGCAGGTTCCCTCACACGGCTTCGTGTGCCCCTTGGGCGTAAGCCCCGTGCAGCCTGGCTCTCCCCGAAATCAGATAGGACTGCTCGGTGATACATTGCAACGCGCATCGGCATCATAAGATCAGGGTGTGTCTGTGCAAGTTCTGCAATTTGTCGCATGCGGCGCCGCCTTCGCTGTTCACGCTTCACAGGATGCTCATTGGGGTCGTCAATATCCGGGCCGATGTGCTGCACAATCTTTTCTGCTACCTGTGCGGCCTCAATGTACTCTGGGGTGCAGCCAGCAAGCCGTGCCTCCTTGGGAGAGAGAAGCGGCTCACTCTCAAGGAGTGCGAACGCGACATTCGACAACGCATCGCGTGCGCTTGACACATCAGCATCAAGCAGTCGCGAGGTAGCAATGTCCTCGTCTACTGCGAACCCATCGGAGCTCACTAACTCACTGAAGCGCTTGTCATCGTCATGCTGGTTCGCACTCGCTCTCAACTTTTCTTGGATGATTGCTATGGGATTGCGGTAGAAGAACCCCATCTCCTGCTCTAGTTCTGCTTCGACCGCCCCACCCGTCCTTCTTGACCGCTTGTCAACCCTTTCGGTTTGCAGTGACGTGAGTAAGATGTTCTCCGGCTTCACGTCCCGATGAACTACACCCAAGCGATGCAAGTGCCTCAATCCCAGAGCAACATCAATGAAAATTCTCCAAACAAGCGTCTCAGGGAGTAGCAGGGGCCAAGTCCGGCTATCATATCTCAACCTCTCCTGCTCTAGCCGAGGAAGTCTGGAGATTATCGTTGGTGAAGGATAAACATTCGGCCCAGCACTGCCTCCGCACTCACCCCATCTCCTTAGATCAGGCTTAGAAGGATCGCGCACGTCGGCAACACTTCGGGCTGGTTGCAAGCGTGGGGAACTCATCGCAGATGCTGATAGCGACCTTGACCGGGTCAGAGACTCAGTAACGATCGTCTGCCCCAATCCATTGGGCAGACTTAGAACGCCGGGCGCTAACCCTAAAAATGCTTCATGCGTCGCAAGGATCCGGCTCTCCAGTGACATACCATTCCGTTGGGCCTCTTCGCACGAGTGCAGCCATTGACTAAGAAGCCTATCGACATCCCGAGGGTCGCGAAGGCCATTATCATCCTCCTCCGGAGTGCCAGAGACCGGAAATGAGATCAGGCGTGAACGAGTTGCATTAGTCGAATCTGAATCAGGGAGCTGAGGCCAGATAAAGCTTGACAAGGCTCCCTGATCGGCATATTCCATGCTAACAAAGAGACACGGGACCGGAGGCGCAAATTCGCCTCTGTCGTCTTCTTCAATCCACGCATGATGATAAGCAACTACATTCGGATGCCGCAGTCGACTAAGCGCAATCACCTCTCTAGCGGCACGCAGTAACCAAGGTCTTGAGTCTCCGACTGGTACCTTCTTGACAGCATAAATGCCAAGGGCAATGCCATCAAGCTCATGACGTGCTAGATGGACTGAGCCGTAAGCACCCCTTCCAAGCATTTTAATTTCACGGAAGAAGGTTGCGTAATAACCTGTGGCAAAAGCAGACCGGGATAGTCCAGACTGGCTCGACGAAAGAGGGACTGCTTTGACATTGTCTCGACGCTCTGTATCATGCCCATGACTGACCGAAGGGTCGAAGCATACGAGAGAAGTCGGTGCATGCTCGTGCACCTGACCTGATTCCACAAGAGCAGTGGACAGGGGGTGCCAAGGCAACGCAAGTATTTCATTCGACCCAACGGCAGCAACCGAAGTCTCACCGGCGGACCCACGCCCGTTCGTGAGAACGTGATCATGGATTGCTCCATGAAGGGTAATTCGAGAATCCTCTTTAATCGCCGAGCTTGGTTGATCCAATAGGTCGACCATCATCCAAGGGAAACTCTCGATTTCGGCCACGAGGGGAAGAGGGTATACTTCGTTTCCTGATGGGTCAGGATTAGGGCTCGCAACGCGTTCTAGCACAGTCGTATCTTCTGATTGAGGCAGCTGGCCATACTCCTGGAATTGGGCTCCTTCCTTATCGGCCGGCTCCATTTCGTTCCATTGAGAACCATACCCTTGCTGACCAATCGGGTCTCCATGTTTCCTTCTTCGAAGAACAATAGGGAACGGTTCGAGTTTTGTCACGAGATCATAGATCTCCACATGGGGTGCCGCAGGCAAGTCTCCTGACTCTGGATGGCTTTCCTTCCATTCCTCTCGCAGGTGCTGCTGATGCTCCTTCAGAATCGCCTCAAGAGCGCCAAAATACTCCACAGAGGCAACCGTGCGAGTTAGATGTGCGTCGGTGTAGTTCTCAGGGTGAATTTCAAAGAATGGATCATGCATCATATCCATAGTGATTGATGCCGCGTCACTCATAGACCCTTCTGACAATGGGTATGTCAGAAGTGCTGAGTGTAAAAAGAGTTGCCGACGGCTCTCTGCCAGCGCTTCCTTGAGTCCTTTGCTTCTACCTCCATTGTGGATCTCTGATCCTCGGGAGTAACTGCGCGAGTTTGCGGATGATTGAACTAGCGCTATTGTTAAGGCGTCACTCGGTAGCATACTTGAACGACGCTTCGACCGGCTCGCTGCATGGAACTCGTCTGAGTCATTTGTATACAAGTTTGTAGTGATCGTCGATTGGCGGTGACCTGATGCGCTTCTGCTTTCCTTGAGCGGTACGAGATGGAAACCGCTTTGTACTACATCGGTTGTCACGTGCTCCGCATGTTCCATGCGAGTTCGTTTGTCCACATATTCCTCGAGTGATTGACTAATTGGAACGGGACTGCCGCTGTGATCGCCGGTGAGAGGAGCAGGAGAGTAGCCCGGAGAATGAACTTCACCCGATGATACACCGATATCCTCTTCTTCGTATTCGATCGAATCATCAGTCCAGCGCGAACTAAAGGGTGAGGTTGCGCCCTCGGATTTGTTCGCACGTGTGATCTTGGATTTTCGCCGCGTGAACCTTCTTTCTCGCATCGATCGCGCTTGACTTGCCACTGATGCTGGAGTTGCAGCGTTAGTGTAGCCAAAGGCCCTCTTTAAGCGCCGGTACTCGCTTTGGATGAGCTTCGCGATGGCCAACAGCCGTCGTACGTCATGGATATCAAAAGGATGCTGAGGGAGACCAGCACCACATAGGGGGCACACGTTCTGTTGCCGTGCACTCACATCTGAGAGGGAAAACGACTCACCAGCGATACGATCTTTCTGGCTGGTCACACGGGGCTGATCTACCCCAGCAGGCAGAACACACAGATCATTGAGCCGGTCCACAATATGCTTCAAAAAGACCGACGAAATGCCACCTTGGCTCGGTAGTTGCTCTTCAAATTTGACGAGTAGCTCAGCGTCCAGTCCCTCACTAGGTGCGTATTCAGTAGCATCGGTAGTTTCAGTGGTGTCTGTCATGGTATCGAAGTCGCGCTCCTCTAAATTATCAAAGTCAGTCCCATAGGTTGCTTCATTACTGGTGGGTTCTGGATCCCCACTATCGATAGTTACTGTTGCAGTCTCCTCCTCGGAATCAATGACAAGTGGAGATACCACTTCATCGACTGTTTCTGATCTTTGTTCGAGGGGAATGCCTTCATCCTTGCCGGCCTGCCGCGCGACCCGGTACTGAGGCTTCTCGGGGTGATGCTCTTCCGTAGGTTCAGGTTGCGACAGGACAACGGTTTTCAGAGATGGCTCCGAGTGAGGAGTGCCGCCAGCTGCACCTGCGCGCATTCGCTCGTAAAACAAAGGTGCTCGGACCAAGTAAAGTTTCGAGGTTCGTTCGTCGAGGAGGACAAGATAATCATCGGGAGTTCGGTAGAGCACCCGAAGTTGGATAGGGATGTAATTGGGCTGGCGCGCATCCTCACGGAGTGCTTGGTCGCCATCATCGGATTCCTGATGCGCTGGCGGCACAGGAATGCGGAAAGTAAGCTTCGGTGCAGTGATGCTAGTGAGATTAAGCGATCGGGTGACAGCGTCCAGGGAGGAACGCTCCCTTTCGAAGTGGATAAGGGAGAAATCGGAAGTGGCACGACTGGTTTGGGAAGGAGCATGCTCGGACATGCTGACCTCGACAAGCCGAGTCTCAGCGGCCGATACGACCTCTATCCCATCGTCCGCGTGTGAGCCATGATGTGTTTTCTGAAAATCGTCATCTAAGTCAGTGACTGCTAGAGCTGAACTCCTCAAATCCGGGGACCCACCAAGTGTTGCGTCTCTCACAATGGCGCCTGATTCGTTGTCATTCGACGCCTCTGCGAGCCACGGCTCACGCGCTAAGGCCTTACCTTCATGTTGAACAAGCCCAGAAACGGTAGCGGCATCAGTGAAGGTTCGCGTGGAAATAATCCTATCCCGATTTGAAGGGCTAGGATTGGCCGACTCGGGATCAAGCAAGTCCGGAGGTTGTATGTAACCAGGAGAGTTTGACATCAATGAAATTGACGTCACGTTCCCGCGGCACTAGCTGGTTTTTGGGGCTGAGGAAATGAGCAAAGTTTGAAACTAGACCGGAAATTTTCATACAGTCACTGTGTGTGAGGCTTCCCACTGGGTGGTAATTTGGGCTGCAAGCTAGTGCCCATGACGGAATATCCTATCTTTAGCCTCTTGACAAGTTTTCTAAGCCGCACGGCTGGAAGTCTGTGACGATCGATAAGATGTTTATACTCTATTGGAGGACTTGGCACTGAGTGGTTCTTCACTGGGTTTAGACAGCTTGGCTCAAGAGGCTCAAGATGATCCTATACTCGCAGCTTCGACTGAGAGATCATATTAAACTTGGAGCCTTGCTATACAATTATTGATTCGTCCCAGCAAACATTCACGCAGCAACCAACTTGACCTGACATGAAAAACAAATACAAAGTACTAGAGGGTTTGTGTAACATAACTTTCGAGCGATTGCACATCACGTCTCATGCGTGACACTGCCGAAAGGGCTAAGTCACTTCCGGCGCGAATGCAAAGCTTGCTCAACTTCGGCTTGGGATGCGACCTTCATCTTTGAGGCCAGACCAAGCACGCTTTCCAGCTGGCTTGAGCTCCCTGATCCAGCATTAGCAGTGTCGTTCTCGTCGTCGGAATCAGATAGTTTTCGTGCATGAGAAGAGGACTCTGGTGTGGGTTTTACCGAGTCTAGGATGGGAACTGCGGGTCCAGGTCCGGCTGGTGGGCGTTGGGCGTTAATCTTGGCCAGGATTTCGGCCTCACGAATTCGCCTATGCAATTCCGCGAGATTAGTTTCTGCGATAGCACGAGTCTTGATTAGCAAGCGCTCCCGCTCATCCCAAAGAAGCTTTGATTGTCGAATCGGAAACAACCAAAGTGGATTGGGCCTCGCGCCCATCGTAACAGAAAGCACCCCGAGGAAGGTTGTGGGTTCTGAACCTGAGTGACCACTTGCTTCACCAGTTTCTTCCTTATTCCGGGACTCTTCCCTTCGTCGTCTAGCTTCCGCCGCAGCCAGGTCTGCAACACTGCACAGAGCAGAGAACTGGTCCGTCATCATGATGATCACGAACAATCCGAAGACGAGAGCTTCGATGAAAGTTGCAATACACAGGGCAGTTGAGATACCGGAGATGGTGCATTGCTGAGGGAAGTTAGAGCAGGAAAAGAATCGTGCGACCAACAGAGCACCAGAGTAGATGCAGCAAACAGCTGTGTAAAAGAGGAAGAGTAAAAAGTACTTTTGATTCATCAACCCGACGCAGTTGTTGATCCAAGGACAGTGATGGTCGTAGTGAAGGATGCAGCGCTTGCACTGCGAGCAGTGGTGAGCACCGTGGACACGGAGCGTGTGACAGGTGCTGCAAATCCTAAGCCCATTTAGATCATTCATTTTCACCTTGTGGCTATTAGGAGGCAGCCGTTCGAGTGTGAGGAACCTTGGAACTGCTCCGGGATCACAATACTGCGCTCGAGTGTGAGAGATGAGCGCGAGCAGGCTGCAGACGGTATACAATACGGTATGGTAATTAAAGCCTTTCCATGGTAGAAGTACTATGGAAACAATGACGTATTGTGCATAAAGAATGAGTGCAACAGTAAGATTCGCACCGAGCAGCCCGCCAAAGCTGCTCCGGATCCACCAGATCTTCATCTTCTCGCTCTGAATACCGGCAGAACTCCGTCCTGAGTCTTTCGCCGTGCAACAGGCGCAACGCACGTCACCAAGGCGCTTCTATGGATAGCACCAGGGTTGTTAACAGTACTTAACGGCAATGAAAGGGGACCAGTGCAGGGCGACGCGTCCCTTGATCTGTCTCGCGCTGATGAATTAAAGAGGGAATGGGATAACATGACATGAAATGCATGAGTTTGTGATGGAACTCCAGATGCATATGATGTATCTCTTTCGGCGATGATAGAAACCAGCACGGGAATGGGCTCAGATACCGCCATCGACACCGAAATTAGAGCAAGTCGGACCGGGAAAGCGAGGTTCACTCTCGGAACGGAAGAAGGGGAGGTAAACAAGTGATATCTTCGCAAAGTGTGGATTATAAACCACATAGCCGGAGATATCCATCGATGCTACACAATATGATGCATTTTCTCTCGAAAATTCACAACAGAACCGCGAGAATCTATACATCGTACACTCTGGTTTCGAACTTCGACTCATGGCCGATTGCAGCTATTACCGCAACACAAGGACTGTGGTGATCACTCCGATACCTGGCATACAACACTTTCATGGCAATATGTATTATTTTATAACGTCTAATTGGGAGGTCACCAGCTTATGTTCCTGTGAAACAGGCCGCGAGTGCGGAGTCATGCTGCAAGATCAACGGGTGCCTCGACGTTCTGAGCGTTCTCGGGGCTATGAACAGTAATGCTGAGCGTTTCCGTTCATTTGCAGTGATACCAACGCTGGACACGGTCTCAGTAGAGAGAACGGAGTGTGGACGGACAGGGCAGAAAAATGGTTGAACACGAGAGTGGCGAGATTGTGTGAAGTGGGATATATCACAAGTGCACGCGTCGAAAAACTCGTCATTTCGCTTCCATATGTATATTCAAACTCGCTACACATACTTCCTTTGTAACCTGACAATCTCGCCCTAGCGTTTTATATCTACCCGAACATCTAAGTGCGTACGCAACTTCCTCGGATTACGGGTTTCGCATCGTTGGTCCTCGGTCCGGCGGCGAATATCCCCGCATCCTGCTTGTGTGCTACAGCTTGGTTGGGTTTGTTCGCTTTTTGGCGGCTTGGGCATGTCTATCAATGCAATCGCATGGTCTTGGACCGTGGAACTGGGCGAAGCAAGCTCCACTGAGACTGCGTGTGCTGGTTATCCTGGAGGGTGCTGTTAACTTCAGTACCCAGATGGCCTACCAATGCAAATCCCTGCGCACCGCAACTTGCCCTCGCTCTGACTCACTCTATGAACCCTATCACATCCTGCACCTACACCAAGTATAGCACAAACACGTCATGTCGAAGGCCTTGCGCGCCGCGGCTGCTGCCACAGCCGCCGCTGCAGGAGATGATCGATCGAGTGACATGACCAACGCGTTGGTCGAGTCGATTGAGTCCATTACTGGCACGCGCTTTCGTCTTGGAGGTTCCCTCGTTCGTAGCCCAGTGTGCTTCACCGAGGATGAGAAGACGTTCTTTTGCTGCAGTGGCTCTGTCGTGAAGACTTTCAACGTTGCCACGGGCGCCCTCCTCGGCATTCTTGAAGGTCATACTGCTCGTGTCTCTGCCGTGTTGATCAACCCTGAAAACAACCTACAGGTCTACACAACGTCTCAGGATGGTACCATTCGTCTGTGGGATTATATCGAGTCAACATGCTTGAAGGAGTTCAATGTGGGGATGCCCATCCTCAGCGCCGTGATCGCAAGAAATGCTATTTATATGAATGCTGATCCACACCACTACACTAGGCTGCTGTACCACGCCAACCTCATCCAGCAGGAGGGTTCAGGATCTACTACACCAGTTTCCACCTCAAGCGAGGCGATCATGTCAGCCACCGCGTCTCCTCGAAAGAAGGACAAACACAAGCGTGCCATTGTTGCCCCTGCTTCTAAATCTTGCCGCATTTTACAATTCGATCTTACCACTCACAAGACCACTGAACTCTATCGCTCTTTCTCGTGCCGAGCCATTGCATTGAGCGCTAATCAGGAGCACCTCGCGTCGATCAGTGATAGTGACCTGACTATCTACAACACGAAGCGCCAGACACGTGCGACACTGCAGCACTCGAATCGCCTCACAACTGTTGCCTTCCATCCACTCAACCCTATCTTAGCGACCGGAGATGAAGTAGGCAAGATCATTCTCTGGAATAACTATCCGACTGTATTGGATGGCATTCCTGGAGGTGGTTCAGCACCCACTAAGCTCACTGCTAAGGCAGCGGGTATAGTCACAAAGACGCTCCACTGGCACTCCAAGCGCGTCCAAGCAACGGCCTTTTCAGTTGACGGTTCATACCTCCTGTCTGGTGGTGACGAAGGTGTACTCGTCTATTGGCAGTTGGCAACCGATCAGAAGCAGTTCCTCCCTCGTTTGGGTGGTCCTCTATGCAACATCACAACCTCGCCCAAGGGTGCGCTGTATGCTGTGGCGTGCGCAGATAACGCAGTTCGCATGATCCGAGCCATTAACAATGCCATCTGCCACGAGATCCAGGGTCTTCAGCATGCAACAAGGAATCTAATGCTGCCTTCGCTCCCCTCTGCACAAAAGTCGAAGAGTGAGCGATTCCAAGCCAAGGTTGACGCTCTGCAAATGCTGCAGGAACTGTCTAGTCAAGCTGCAGCCCAGCGCAAAGCCAGACAGCACAGCATTACGCTCGCAACGGGCCTTGTTCGCGATCCCGTATCGAACTCAATTGCACTTGCTGGTAAGACAGGCTGTTTGCAGTTCTTTGACGTGTTCAACGATCGCCACGTCGCCCTTGTGCCCATTACGGAGCGAAATTATACATCACAGGCGCCGCATGATACTCCTGCACATGTTTCCGTTGAGCATGTTGCCTTCTCATATGATGGAATGTGGATGGCGACCGTTGATTCATGGCGCATGCCAGGCAGTCCGCACGAGCGTATCAGTCTTAAATTCTGGCAGAGAGGCACTCGTAGTTTTAAAAAGGCGTCTAAGGATAGCAGTACAGACGAGCTGAAACAGAGCTCCCTGGAGTCCGACTCCGAGTTCTTCCTGGTTGCTCGCGCAGACTCACCGCATACCAGCAGAGTAACATCCATTCAGTTCCACCCCTCAAAGTACGAGCTCGTTACGACGAGTACCGACGCAACCTTTAAGATATGGTCTGCGAAGCTGGACAACAACCCAGCTCAGCAAAATCTGAACGAGTTGAGGGCGACTACTGTGAAGTCCGCCTTGCAAGCTCGGGCGGACAGGACAAAACAGCTTGAAGTCTTTGAGGCGAACCGCCAGCGGAGTGAGGCACAGCTGGCACGACCTTCCTATTCCTGGTCTTGCATTGCTACCGCTGAGTACCGTAATGCGCCTGTCTTCGCGGCGTCGTATAGCTCTGACGGGTCAATCCTCGCCGTATCATTCGGCCAAGTCGTTACGCTTTGGTCACCCGGCGCAGATGAGCTCACTCTACAGACGACATTCGTCCACCCCCCACCTGCTGCCCCCATCCGATGGCTCAAGTTCGTCCCTAACACTCCTTTCCTAATTGCCACAACCATGTCAACACTATACGTCTGGAACCTCCTTTCGTCATCAGTACATTGGTCATACCAACTAAGCGTGGCATCTGTTGCAATTCATCCTGTTCTCCCGTACTTTGCAGTTCTTGCTCTGCTGCCTGAGCCACCTAGGGTTGAGGCACTTGGTGACTCGGCCAAGAGCTCCGATGGTGCTGGGGATGGCGATACAAAGGACTCGAATGCTACTGAAGAGAAGATCACCGAAGCCACTATTGCAGGAGTTATTCATAAGCATCTCCCCCGAAAGTGCGCTCTTTTTGTATTTAATGCCGAATCACCTACACCGGTCCGAGTCATCGATGCATCGGATGTTGAACTCGAGGGAATAGACCGGGCAATTACGAAGAACGCAGATGATGTAAGTGTGAACGTGAACTCCGCCACGGCTGGTGACGCCCTTGATCTTAGCGAGACGTGGACAAACACCACAGTCTACACAGCGGCACTCACTTTCGTGAGCCAACCACGAAATGCAGAACCCAGCTCGCGGGTTGGCACCAACTCCTCGCTCGCGGGAGATGATTCTATCTTCTCCAAGGCGCGGCGTGGGGCTCTTGCAATGCAAGTCAAGGCAAACTCAGATGAGAGCGAGAAGAAGGAGGTGTCAGACAAGCTTACCATGGAAAGCCTGATGTCATCCTCTCTTGTTTATATGAACAGGTATCGCGAACTTATCCGTATCGAGAATGCCCTGAAGCCAAGCCAAGGCGATCGAACAACCGCTGCAGGTCTCCTTAGTACCGCTGCGGCTCTGGTAACTACAAACCTCGAGGGTGGTGTTGAGTCTGCCATCTCTTCGGTACCGATTTCTTCCTTCTTGCTCGATGAGGGAGACGCTGAGACCAAGCTCAGCCAAAGGGGCCCCAAGGCCAAGGTTGAGACGATTGGGGGAGAGGCTAAAACAAGCCTCTTCGGAGATCTTTATATCCACGCTACAGCTGCAAAGAATGTCCCAGCAGCAAGTGCGATGATGACTGGTGAAGAGGTTGCGAAGGCGTCTGATTCTGACCGTGGCATCCACACGGCGCTGCTCAGCTTCTTGCGCACACCCGCTCATGTGCTTGGCTCATTGACACTCGTTTACCACTCGTTCATGGATTCATTCCTCAAGAAGCGAGTACGCCTGAGTGAGTAATTATTATTTCGTCGTTTCGGAGCCGATGCAGATCCGTGAATAAATGTCCTCGCGTAGTCATATCTATGCTAGTTTCATATTGTTGGGTGTTTATTTTCTTGCTTAGAGTGTGGCTCCGACGATGGACATCTCACAGTTCAACGTCCTTTGAGCTTCTGTTCGAACATTGTTTCGACATGGTAGTATGAGAAGAGAAGAAGTGATGCGTGAAACGGAGGGAAACTACAATGATTCAGCTTTCATACCTTCTCGGATGCATAGAGGATTGCTTTGATCGCGTTGCACAGCTCATTGCTCGCATTCTCGGGGAGGAGGCACAGTCGCTCCAACTCGACAATCTTCGCCAGGTAAAAGTTCTTTTCCCGTTCTACGTTCTGCACCATTGCATAGAGCTCCTGAATCTGCGTGACAGTCTCGGCAAATCGGACCGAGATGGGGCAAGGGGCATCTGACAGATCAACCTGTCGAAGCTCGACGTTATCGGCTCCGACTTGTACTTGGCCACTTTCGTTCGGCATGCTCTGGGAGGTCTTTCCAACACTAGGCATTGAACCCAACAATGAGTCAGGCTCATGTTCGCTATTTGAGGGATCCTCGGCAATAGCTAATGCAACATTACGCATGCTTGCACTGGCTGAACCCGGAACAACCCCTTGTGCCGCGGAATTAACTGACTTGATAGGCGACCCGAGACCCGCCTGGTAGCCTCTGTAGATGTGACCACTTTCCACCGCCGCGGTAAGATCCTCACTCCAGACGGAAGGTTGTGCAGGTTTAGCAATGGAAGATGACGCAACAGCCGGCTTCACAACATGGGGTGGCGTCCTTGCTGAGTTCCATGCATGCAAAAATGCCGAAGTTGGGGACAACAGGCAGGCACCCCCCATGTTAGCTTCATTAGCGTGTCGCCGAACAGAAGGAGTGGCTTGAGGCGCGGTGGCCGGGGTCTCTTTAGATGCAGTTGAGCCAGCTGTGGCAGGACGAGGAGCGAACGTGGTTGTCTTTGCGAGCACGTTCTCATGATTGTTGCCAACACCTGAGGGGCAGAAAGGGGCTCGACCGAGGACGGTTGCCCCAGTCATCGAACGTGTCCTTGTGGGCACCTGAGCCGTATGTGGAACGGAGCGCGCAGATGATGGATGAGCAGATTGCGGACGTGCTGACGACGTAAGTGCAGGACGGGAAGCCTTTTTGCCTGGAGCGTTGTCGACGAGGAGCGCCCCTTTGCAACGGCTTCGAGCCGCAACTGGGTCATAGTTTTCGTCGGGGTCTGATCCAACCGCTGTGATATAGAAGTGGTAGAGCCACTGCATGAACTCGAGGTTATCTTGATACTTCGCACGGACCAAGGCGGGAATAGGTACGGTTTTGTTGACATTGACTTTGTCAAGAACGGTTTGGACGATTTTGAAGTTTTCAATGAACTCATACTCATGCTTAGCTCCAAAGTTGACCTTGGACATAGGCACCTTGCCTGGGAACATACGATCGAGAATCTGGCAATGGATCGCACCCGTGCCACATTCCTCAATGCGGGAGTAGTTGACGGCGAATGTGGAGTTAAGCCAATCTAAGATTTGCTTGCGTCCGACAAAGTACGCCTCTAGACAACAGTTAGGGGAGACGTGAAGTGCAGCGCATCCGTGGTAAGTGGCAAGCAATTGAGAAAGCCGTTACGCAAGCCCATGATTTATGGGGGTAATAGAGCGCGGCGGAGAACGATGAGACTGTGAATTGCGAGTGGGTGGCAATGGCAGTTATAGTCTGCAACGTACCATTCATGATCCCAATGGCCTGAGACATAATCGAGCCTATATATGAAGTTTGGGATTTACGGTTGAGTTAATACTAGACAATTTGTATCAATGCACTGGCCCCAACGTCCAAATGCTCAGTGTCCTCATTCAGGTTTCAGCTCCGAAAATTCCGTTTCACTCTTAGTAACGGCTCTTTTTAGGATACGCTCAGATATTCTGAGTACTGGCAGGTGGACTGGAATTCGCGAATATCTACGCGACTTGCACGGCGTATACGAAGATCTATCGTTAGTAGTATTATCCTCCCGTATACGAAGCAAGAACTCGGTTGATATACTCGCATGTACCATCAGACGAAATTGGAGTCTGATGATTCTTGGCAAGTGTAGCATTGAAGAATACCAGAGTGACGTGTATTTTTGCCGAAGTCATGCCAAGGAGCGGATGCTGGCAAAGGAACTAGTATCGCTGGGCTCAACAGCCTGCAGTTAATGTAACTAGAGCATACAACAGAACATAAAACGAAGTAAACACCCAGTTGTTCTCAAGAGCATGCAAAATGCAAAATTCACCGCAAATGACAGACAGTTGAGCAGGGCTGCGTTATAGAGCGAGAAAAGCAGACTCTCTTTGGTCCGGAGGGCGGTGACGTTATTCCGCCATGACAGTGATTCCAGGGTTGCTCGTCTGGGCCTCCTCTTCCTCCGCACCGACCGCGGGGCCGGTGGATGTTGGCGTCGGCGATGTAAGCTCCGCACTCGTAGCGTCTGCAGAGCGCGCAGTAAGGACATCAATGGCGGCGTGTGGGTGAACATGCAGGGATTCACTTCGTGCTTCGCATCCAACATGGGATGAATGGGACTGGGATTCAGACCGAATCTCCTCATCGAAGCCAAAAGACTTCCACCACATGTCGAAGAACTTGAGCCGAGTGGCCTCAGTGCAGGGAGCACGCAGTTGAACAAGGGAATTGATCTGGTGCAAGTTATCAATCCCAAAGTAACGCTGATACTTGTTGCCTGGTGGAGAAAGGTCATTGTTAATCCAACGAGCGAACTGTGTTGCGTTCGCCTCAGGGTGGAACTGCACGCCAATCGCTCTTCCAATCTGGAAGGCTTGTGGATAGACACGCTCTGGAATCGGTGATGCAGCATTGTTGAACTTCGTCACGGCGAGAAGCTTGCCTCCAGGAGGGACTTCAAATACGTCTCCGTGGTGGCAAATAAACTGAGGTGCATCTTCCGAATTCGAGTCGGCGGGTGCCGAGCCGAATTGCGAGAAAATAGGGTGCGACTCACCTTCAGATGTGAGACTAAGGGTGACAATCCCGATCTCTGGGTAATGAGGGGAAGCGTAAGCTCGTCCGCCCAGGGCGTCGGCCAGGAGTTGGCAGCCTAGACAGATACCAAGAATAGGAGTGCCACGAGCAACGTGATCTCGAAGCCACTGCTTTTCGGCCTTCAGCCATGGATATTGGTCCTCCTCATACGCACCCTGTAGACCGCCGAGCACGACAACACCCTCGTAGCGGTCGTCAACGGGAGGCAATTCTTCGTTCATGTCGAGGTCTACATGCTCGATTTGTCTGCCCTTCGATTCAATGAAAGGGACGACATAGCCCGGTGGAGAGCCTCGATGATGCACAATGAGCCATGTCTTCGACCTTCCGCTGGTGTTAAGGTGTGCGGAGTGGACATCGCTACCGTTCGTCCTCTCCTGCCGTGACATTTGGTTGGAATTGTTTGCGTTTTGGTTGAGTTTGCTTTCAAGGCTGTCGTTACCAGCGCTCATTTGTAGTCTTTTCAAGTATTTCTATGTTGTATAGGCCTATGTAGCTGCTTGAAATACACGCCAATGATGCTCTACACGGGGAATCACCCTCTCTCAGCGTGTTTGAGCACGAGGGTCTTGGTTACCTGTGTTCGGAATCGAGTATAGATCAAGGGTTAATACAGGAGAAAATGAGAGAGCATTCAGGGAGTAGACCGGAGACATGTCATCTACCACAAACGGTGATCAATCTAGACAGCATCTCGGTACGCCGAATAGCAGGGTGAAAAGCTTCGGAAGGAGCGCCCGGAGATGACACTTCCTGGGCATTAGAAAACAGAGTTCCCTTGGATCTGTAGAGGGACCCTATGAAGTAAGGCTGTCAGTAACGAGGTTTAGCAGTGTACTCTATCGGAAAACCGAGCTTTGTTGGGGTTCCGGCGTGTGGAACACACGATATCACACCTTTACAAATTGTGCATCGTCATTTTCAATCATCCTCCTACAGGACGAGTTCCGGTCTCACTCCGACGCAACTATCCATCTGCTTCACATGCCAGGCGGACGTAGGTTTGAGAAGGCCATGGGGCGCCTGAGCCAGTAGTTTCATATCAATGTCCCCGTCGCCTTCACGAGAACCAGCATACTCTCCGAGGCTTCCAACCCGAGATTTGATGTAGTATACAAGGAAAAAGCCGTGGGCGGACAAATTGCGGACGCGTAATAAAGAGGAAACTCCATGGACTATGTGTTAACTGACGGTGAGCTATATCACTCGATCTTCTCTCACCCTTTGGGAGACTGGAATCACTGGACGGCCAAAGCACTCTAGCCGTTACATGCATCTGTCCTGGCCCGAATATCCAACACAAGGGTTTCAAGTTTCAAGTTTCAAATCTTAAAAACCTGAAACGTCAGGGGAAACACAAAATGTTCTGCGTCGTGTCTGTTAGCATCGGGCAGTGCCACCGCCAGGATCTTGCCTGAATCTAGCTGCGTGCTCTCGGTAAAGCTCTATACTGATTTTTGTTTGGCTGTGGCTGCAGTCAAATGTAGATCTAGTTTCGAGAAAACTTGTGCGCAGGCTGAGATTCGTCTTTGCTCTGATGGCGCGGATGGTTTGAAGCAGCGAAGCAATTGGGGCTAGAGCTACCAGCTGCAGATCATTCAGCTGGGTCGGACAGTGCGTCCACTGGCCGCATATACATTAGATCGTTCAATCTTGAGCGATTTCACCCACTCACGGAAAGTGTAACCCCTAACCCTAACCTTTTGTAGAAGCTGTCTCGAAGCGACACAGCTGACGCAAGCTCCCAATGCAGCGCAGAGTATCCTTATCAGGCAACGGGGAGAAACGCCCTATGACTCTCCACGAGCGCTTCTCCAAATTACCACCACCCCTTTGCATCGATCCAGTGACCTTGCGGGTCATTTCTGCACCACCAGGGGTTCTCAAGCCAGGCGCAGTGCTAAGCAGCCGACCTGGAACCGCACCTTCTATAGGCGCAGGTCGCCAACCGTTCTCAAGGCTGGCGACGCACTCGTTGAATTCTAGGTCCACGACCGTACGCGCAACATCCAGTACCCTAAGTGCTGTCACAAAGAACTTGAGCAGTGCTTCAAGAGCATCTGGAACCACATCCACCGCTGTGTCATCTACTCGTTCAGCAAGCACTCGACCATCTACTGCCAATGTCATTCCCAGGGTTGCAATGCTACGGCCTAACCCAATCCAGGCGCGGTCGATTGCTAACGCAGCTTCAGCGATCGAGCGGAGCCGCACTTCTCGAAGAGAGGCCACAGAGCGTACTGTCCGAGAGATCCGTTCAGGCGCAGCTGACAGACGCCGACACGAGCAAGACGTCGCTCAGTCTGCTCGAGAGCAAGCTGCACATCTCAGACCACGTGCAGGAGGAAATCCAATGCTGCGTACCGATGTGCTTTCAGAGCGTTCACGATCGCATAATCGCGCACCCCCGACGGGAGCCACTACTAGGCCCACCTCGGCCATGTCAAGCACGTCAACGAAGTCTCTTCCATCCTCTGCCTCGAGTAATGGAAGTCGAAGTATTGGAAATCTCCCTGCTAGCTCCGATCTACGACGAACTGCTCCCTTGCCGCGTGTAGCATTGCTTGCAGCGTCTAAAGCAGCAGCTGCGGCTGCTGCCCTTGCCACACAGAAGCAGCAGCAGAATGAGAAATTTCGATCGTTAAGTCTCCGTCGATAATCTTCGAACCAGTTAAGCTCGATCAGGATGTAGTCTGGGATCAGTCAGGCATGAAGCTGAAGAAGCTCGCGTGCTAATAAACGACAAGTGTGATTTTATTCGTCTGGTGAGTGACGGGCATCATTATTAAACTGTGACAACATGGGATAGAGGGGCATTTATCGGTCGAAGAGTTGGTGTACTTGTATACCAGGAAGTTAATTGTATCCTGTCAGGTAGTTCACTTAACAAAAAATTAAATGAAAAGAACATCTGGCCGGTTATCATAGTCGACGAAGACACGTCGTGATACCTTGCCAGCTCGGGCGAATGTTACGACAAGTGCAGTAGGTTCATCCGTTGTAATAGAATGGATCAGGTTCTCAAATTCAGCACGGAGTTTAGTGGCACTTTCGATAATGGGATCGGATTGCGATGGCGATGTGGTGGACTCGACTTTGGATTCGGGTAGTACAGCTGAGGGAGGGGTCACGAGCGGCGTATTCCGCGACGAAGAAACACTGAGAAGTGGAGGAGTCTGCGCTGCGCCCGTTGCATTGATACCAAGTCGCCTTGCAATCGGGGTGGCACCATGTGAACAAGCGAGGCTGGGAACAAGGCAATCATCACGCGATTTTACATGATGCACCATAGTGTCAGTGACATCGATCCACATCGATCCTCCACCATATGATGCTCGTATAATGATAATATCGCGAAGGAAACTACGCAGCGTCAGGACAACATAAACTGCAGCGCTCTGATCTCGCGCAGGTAAGTGCACAGTACCACCCTTGGTCCTAACCACGATGTAGTAGAGTGGACTGGCATCCGCGCTTCTACGAACTTCGATTGATCGAATTAGCCGTAGATCAACCTCATACTGCACAATACCTCTGTCGTTCACGTACATTAAGAAACGTGTTGTCAGAACGTACAGTTCCTTGGTAATGCCCAACTCGCTGAGATCGCGATCCACCTCAAAAGCGGATGTTCTAACAAGGTCTTCACGGAGAGACGCTTTGCTCTCATTATTGCCGTAAAGCCGGGACATCCTGTGATCGGAGCTAGAGACGATGTCAAGTCGAGTACGGGTCTGTGTGCGCTCCAAAGCGGCGATACTCGTGGAGATAGCAGGCTGATCGAGCGTACTAGTATCGCTTGTGACGCATGCATCCGTTGGGTCGATGCACAGCAGCAGCTCTTCGTGCTCATGCCGAGTTAGCTCCGCTAACTTCTCCCGTAAACTTTCGGCGGTGACTTTACCTGCGATCAAGTCGCTCCTACTGGCGGTGTCCGCTGACAACAAGCGGAGGATCATTTCATCGTGCTCAGTGGCACGGTCAGACCCGCCCACTTCCTCCTCTTGATCCTCAAACGGGTCAGTGACAGTGAGCTTGATTTTGTTCACGAGGCCTGCACGGCGACGTGCTCTAGCGGATGCACGAAGTATACTTTGGCCGAGAGCACTGGTGGCATCGTAGGGCAAAACGTAGCGGTCGCAATGGCGCTGCAAGCGAACTCTTCCTGTTCGTTTGTTGTTAAAGAAAGAATCCAGCTGAGCATGGAGACCTCGGGCGATATTATGAAGTAAATCTAATGCACCGGTCGCAAGCTTAAAGATAGCACCAATTGCACCCTTCAAAATACCCTTGAAGAGCCCAACAACGCCTTGGTGAATACAGCCCTCGTAAGGTGAACGGAAGATGCCACCGATACTAGAGGCAACCGCACGTACAACAGCGACGAGGCCAGCTCTAACACCTGAGTAGATGCCCCCCACATGCGCTGCATTAGCTCGCTCTCGTGCAAGATTAAACTTGTCATCAAGTGAGAGGACTCCTAGACCACGTCCAAGAGCGCCCGTCACACGGGAAATAGCAGAGGCTGCACCAGTGGTAATGTTCGCAATGAGTGAGCGAGAGCCTCGAGCAAGACCTGAGCTAAACGCGCGAGGTGACTTCACCAGCCCCTTTGCAGGCTCATAGAAGAAATCCTTGACACCAGATCCGAGGCGCGAGACAAGGTCGAGTGGGTTTCCAAGTACGTCGACGGAACCAAGAATCTTACCTACTTGCGATAAACCATTGAGGATGTAAAACTGGGTGAGACGTGCTGAAATATCTGCAATGTTGCCGAAGATGTTCTTGCTATAAAGAACAGGTAGAGTAATTGACGCAGAAATGTTTCCAAAAACTCCGGATCCGGCAGTTAAGGCGACCTTCAGTGGATTGTAGCTGAGGCCGGCGTAGGTTGCTCGCACGGCAGGTGTAGCTTGGAAATTGATTTTGGCTTCAAGCGGCTTAATGTCCAGCTCACCTATAAAGATCAGACCTTGCTTCGATCTGACGTTGCCGCCGAGAAGAGGGCGGCGATCCATATACACGGCAGAGTAGTCTGTGCTATCGGCCTCGGAATCAGGGAACAAATCATTCAAAACACGCAGAACATCCCAAATATGTCGCTCAGTGATATTCAGAACAAACTTTCTGAGCTGTGTTGACACGTATCGGTATGCACTTGCGGGATACTTCGGCGAGACATGACTCTGGCACACCGACAAGTGAACAAATGCATGCGATGGGTCGGCTGCGAGTTCTTCGGGAGTCACGACTGGTGCAAAGAGCACGGGTGCAGGATCATCTCGGGGCGACTGTAGGTCTGCTTGGATATGCCGCACTCGTACCTCCATAGTGGTTTGCTCAACCGTTGTACCAATTTCTAAATGAGTACCCTCGATCGAGATGTACGCAATCTCCGCAGGGTCACTGCTGACAACAGATATACCGACATGAGGGGCGGATAGCACAACCTCTGTAGTTGGCCGCGCTTGCAGGGGCAATGCGGGAATCAATGCAAATAATGCGGACATGCGAAGGGGCGTCGAATGGAGCTCCGTAGCGCAATGCGAGAAATCAGCAGCGGCCGCAAACAAACCGTTAATGTTGGACTTCTGAGAACCGCAAGAACAGCCAGCACAGCATCCCTCAGGACCGCAACAACCTTGGTCCTCGAATAGGCTTGGTGTGGCCAAGTACTCTCGCTTTTCACGGCTGTCGTACTTCCCAAAAGGATCATAGGCCCACTTTTGGGCCACTTCCCTCCTCGACTCTGTAACACGCTCGATTGCTGTGTCCCTTAACTGAATCCGGGTTGATGCTTCCAAGGTCTGATGCGCTGATCGCGCTCGTCTTCGACTCGTCCTAGGAAGTGACTCGGGGGTCTGGGGGAGGAGACCGGCGCGGACGGGATACGCCGACTGAGGCGTAGCTAGCGCCCTGGACGGCGTTGAAACAAGTGCCGAGGACTGTGGAGATGAAATAGGTGTTGACGCTACTGGGGTCGTCGGCACCGCGGGTTGGGGTGGGGGCGGGGGAGTGACTGGCAAGCTGCGAGATTGCGCGAACTCACGAATCAACCAGTATGCGTCGTCTGCCAAGTCGAACTGCGCTGCCATTCGTTGTGTCAACTCAGAAATGCTTGTGAGCTCTCCTATATCCTTGCCGTGTAGGGGCTTTAATGCATCAAGCCAAGTCCACTCCTGTGACATCGCATGGTTGGACTGCTTGTTTGACGTATCATCGCATGGCATAAAGGCGTAAGTGAGTCTACCATTTGGACCAGCTTCCACTTGGACCAGTTCGTGCTGTGGAAGGGGTAGATTGTTATCAACTGATTGCCTACGCTGGTTTGGCCGATACTTGCGATGAGGGTGAGCTCGTAACTGCCAATAAGCCAGGAACGATGACAACTCCTCAGGCGACATGTCCATATACCCTGAATCTTGAGGTGCGATGGAAGGAGCGAACTGCAAGCCTGCGGCAAATGAAGTGGACTTGAGGTCATACCAGGTCAAAGTTCGAGATCGCAACGCTTGCAACGCAAGGGTTCGGAGCACCAGAGGATCTGAAGCGGTCAACTCTGTATATCCAGCCAAGATATCGAACAGGTCAGGATGTGAGAATATTGGAGGCAAGCGATCGGGAACGACATATGGGATGCCTAGTCTGTATCGCAGCTCGAGCGAGGATGTCTCCTTAGAATTGAGCGCGATGAAGAGGGGTGCGGCATTCGTGGGAACCGCAATGTTTGGAGCCTCTTGCAGGTCGTGGTCCTTGTGGCTCGTCGGCGTTCCTGAGTTCCTGGGCGCACCCAAGCAGAGTTGAGGTCCATACATCAGCCGAGTAATATCTCGATCAAGGCGATCCAGTCTTGGATCGTATTTTGATTTCGCGAGGGCAGAAGTAGGTGTGTCACTGCCACAGCAGGTGCATGAACTAGAGGCGTCGGGCTGCGAGATCTGAGTGCGTGTTGAGCAGCCAGCGCAGCCTCGGCGGCCCGCGTTACCCTGAGATCGAGCCTCTACGTCTGCCGCTCTCAAGGCATGGTCAATAGTCTCTAGTGCCTGTTTTGCCCCGCCAAGGACTTCACTTTCATTCAAAGCCTCTTCAGGCGTCAGAGGACCCAATTCACCAAGCAATTCTACGGGTCGTTCGAAAATTGGAACTCGATCGAGTGGCACTTCAATTACACCAAGATCGACGTAGTCGATGACGGATGTATATGGGGTCGAACGCGCATTCAGAGTATTCAGTAGTTGTACGACTGAGGGCTTGGATCTCAAGAACTTCTTGTGCTCGAGGAGCGGTCGAATTTCATCCGTATTCAATGCTGGCCCGGATTTTAGCCGTGGCAAGCTGAGACCATTTACAACAATATCCAGTACACTCGCTGTCGAATCCCAAGTTGCATCGATACCTCGATTAACACCTTCAAACGCGGTATCACTATCTTGTGGTGATGCGGGTGCTGTTCGGACACCACGCATGCCGCGTGCTTTAAGCATGTTTGCATAGCTCTCTTGCTGGAGCTTTCTTCGGGCTTCCGCGAAGGGATCAAGGCGACGTTCGACTTCGCATACGACTTGGATGCTAAATAGTCTGTCTGGGTCAACGGTTCCCGGTCGCTCAGTGTCACTTAGTCGGACCCCAAGTGCTGCTTCCTTCGTACCTTGGCTTGATGCCTTACGATCGTCGTTTTCCTTACGTTGTGCCGCGGTGACGATCAAACTGACTGGGACAGTAAAAGTTAAATCCAAGTGAGGGTGACCATGTACAATAGACACACGGGCAGATTGGATTCTAGCCTTCGGAAGCACGCGCTCGGAACTGTCACTGATATCGTCTCGTTCAGATTGAGTCGCACTCTTCGGATGAATGTGAACTTTACCCATGCCCGGTCCGATTACTGGAATTAGTTTTAACAAGTAGCTGCCAACGCGGTATGCGTCCGGATCAGCCTCTTCCGTCATCGCTGCTAAACCACCTGGCAGTTGTGTAGCTGCGTCTTGAATCGCCATCCGAGTCGCTGCTCGAGCCCCGCGCAGGTGACGATCATGACCAGGAGTCCGGGGCTCAGCACTTGATGATTGGAGTAAATCGTTCTCGAGGGTCATTTCAAACGATGAGCGTCCACTGGCTCGGCTTGGTGAAGCCGGTGGCGAGACAGATGCAGGGTTCGGAGCATTGCCTTGACGATGTGGCGGGTAGTGTGGGTTCTTCACAACTTCTACGACAAAGAGATCAATCATGGAAGTATGGCCGTTGCATCGGACGAGACCAACAATCTTCCGCGGGCGCCAGACAGGCAGGTGCTTGTCGGTGGCCCGGAGTCGTTCTGTCACATATAGTGGTGATAACTCAATTTCGCGAAGACGTACACACAGTTGCAGTTCTTCTATAACCTTGGACTTGGAAATTTGCTCGGCTGTAGCCGCACGCTCAAGTAGTCGGGCAATTGTGTTATCCGCCAGGGATTGTTGCCTGCGGAAAATAGATGACAGCCTTCCCGATTGTAAGGCTTCGAGTCCAAGGTGACCCAGCTGTACGCTTTGGAGGGCTTGTAAGTCATCTTTGGTAAGTCTCAGCGTGCTTAGCTGATGTCCGTAGGTACGGACTAGTTGCTTGACTAGCGCGTACTGGCGCGTACGCAAGAGATAGAGCTCGTGAGCAACATAGAGGAGGCGGGTAGCTTCGTCTGGAACAAATCCAACTCCGATTCTTACTTCTCCGTGCAATGTCTTGGCTTGGCGCAAGGCGTGAAGTTCCTTCCATTGAGTCAGGAAACTAATAGGGGAAATGGATAGGAGCCCTTCCAGCTTTGCCTCAGCGGTTAGCTCTGCATCGCCTTCGTGACCTCCATCATCGTGGGGGTGCAAATCGTCCTCGGTATGCGACCTGGTCGATTGGTAACGAGCCATTTGCTTCTGGTATCGTCTTGCAGCGCGCTCAGCCATAGGTCGGAAGAGCTTTTGGTGCTCCATCTGTTGACCGTACACTGATGCAAGACCGCCAATTGATACGTGGCCTAACAGCTCATCTGCCCATAGCTTGTTCCGGTGGAAGACACAGACATGAACAGTTGGTCCCTTGCTCGAGTTCACAGCTTTTCTTAGAGACGCAGCTGTTTGCGGGTCAAGCGGGAAAAACGCGACGTGATTCCAGAATGGATTCAGCGTGTTCTTGACGATGGTAGTACAGTACGTTTTGCTACCAAATGTTACAGTGGCATAACAGTCAGAGCGACCGTTAATCTTTGCAGGCGTTAACCAGCGCGCTTCAATGAGCCTAACACATAGATAACTCGTATTCTCACGTCGCGGTATTGGCGCGATGGATGCTGCCGGAGCGTGTTGAGTCACTCGGGAATTCACGTGAGGATGCTCCGAAATGAGTTGGAGCGTAGGACTAAATGGTGCGCTGATTCCTCTCTGGGGTTGTGGGCTTATTTGTGTTCCCGCCTGACTATGCAGAGGGCTCGGAGAACCCACTGACGACGGGTTGGAGGTCTTGTCACTGAGTGGTGAGTCGTGAGGAGATCCAGAAGCAGCTGATACACCTGCGGAGGAGCGTGTAAAGCTCGGTGACACGGCCGATGCCACGTTATTATGGGCACGAACCGGGGTCCCAAGGGTCGTAGGGCTCCGGGCATTACGTTCGGGCCGGTTTGCTCCAAGGAGGTATAGCGTCTCCAAGACTCTCAAGACTTCCTGGTGGTTCTGTTGCACGCTACTCAGCACCTTCTGGCAGAGCTGCGCCAACACAATGAGTTGAGAAGGCTCTAAGCTAGCTCGTTGTTCAGTGATCGCATCGACCTCCTCCCACTCAAGATCGCTCGTATCTGGCTTTGCCAGCAGTTTTGACCTTCTTTGCACATTAAGCTGTGCCTGGGCGATGAGGTCGCTCAAGTTGCAGTCCAATATGCCATCTGAAGGGTGGTCATCGCGACCCGGATGTGTCCAGGCCTCGTGTTGAGAGAGGTGCTGAATGGACATGGCTGATTGAAAATCTGAGGAGGGGCCACCCAATGCTTGCCAAACATCGCTCTGGTCTCGAGGCCTCAATTTGAATTGCTGAGCAAGCGAAAAGAGCGCTTCGCGGGCGGCATCTGTCTGGAGCCAGCGGCGTGTCAGCAGATCAATTCCGTCTCGCTTTGCTGGCAAGTCTTCAATAATGAGAACCTTTGTTGGGCCCTCGACAAGCAGGGACACGTGGAGGTCGTGAGCTTCGCTGGTTGTCTCTTCCGAGTTTAGCCGAAGAGAATCCTTTTCAATTAACTCAAAAACCTTCGGCTCCACTGAGATGGTACTAGGTTCCCTTCCAGATTCAGGAGCTGGAAGCAAGGGTACTTGCGCGTCAGTCCGGTACTTGGGCCTTGATTCTTGCCATTCCTCCACTGCTTCTAGATACCTTCGTCGTCCACGCTCGTTTAGCTGTGATTCCATTTTTTCGCGCAATTTTGCATGCTTGTCGTCTCGCCCTGGCACATGGATGATGTCAATCTCTCCACCCGCCTCGAGTTCATCAAGGGCGTAAGTCCTTTGTGTCGTTACAGAACCAGATAAAACAGAAATTTCAAGCTGTAGTGTACCAGTAGGCTGATCCCAGCTGTACGTTGATGACTCGAATGGCTTAAGAGTCGTCCAAGTCTGTGTGCCAACCTGTGCAAATCTGAATGTATCGCGTGTAGTTCGGTTTTCGATGCGGTATTTCGGGAATGTTATGTCATGGGGTTCAAATAGAACAACTAGGGAGCTTGGCGAGTTGCTCGCTGCAGTGGGCAAGACGATCGACACACGAACAGTGAAGGCTTGATGTGTCTCGCGGTTGCGAATAACAATCTGGTGATCTTCTGCGACGGATAAGTCGAGGTAGCCGGACCATTCCCAGCGACCCTGATTCCACGGTAGCATCGCAGTAGGATTATCGACGTCATCTCCATCATCAAAATCATCGTCGTCAGCATCCTCACTTTCGCTATCTGTTTCTACCTCATCGTCCTGACCGACTTCGTCATCTCCATCGGCTTGTTCCGCCCACGGATGCTCATGGCCGACGGTTGCGTCCTCATCCGTCAGGCGGATCACACTAAAGTCGATGGTCTCCCAATCCTGTGACGTGGAAACGTCCAACAGGTCTGGAGATCCATCGGCCAGGAACAGGGCTGAGACGGGATCTCTAGCAGCTCCGAATTCGTTCCGACCTCGATGCGATACTGAGGTCATAGAAACCTCGTATTCTTCTTCATCCTCGGGCTCGTCTGTGGCCTCGGCGCGGTACACCAGCAAGGCATCCTGCCAGAACCGCTTGACGGACATTTCATCGTAATATTCGGATGAGTGCGCAAATCTGGATAGGTATCTGTTCAGCCGTCGCTCAGTTGTCTTGCAGACCTGTTGCAGCTCGGCAAAGCTTGCCTGGTCCTCCTCGACCTTGAGTGACTTCAAATCGCCGCGATGGCTCGGGTCTTCTCCAATCGAGATGGGATATTGTTGTACAACAGGTGCAGTACCCAAGATTAAAGACGAATGGGCTTGAGTCGCTTCAAATGTGGGCTTCCTTCGACCGGGAGTTCGCTCGTTGTCGAATTGGAAGAAAGGAAGTCGATCTGAGCCTTCAACACTTCCGAGTCTCGAGGGCTGAGGTGTTGTGGTGCTAGGACGATGGACATCGAGCGGAGAAAGTGAAATGGGCTTGCCTTCGGCTTTGTTCGCAATGGAGTACAGTGGTGTTCGCTGGCTTGCATATGACGATGAGGTAGAGAGGGGCTGGTCCCTAATTGAAGGCGTTCTAGGGTCAAGACGGAGTGGCTCCACAAAGTCGGAGGGCTCCAGACCTCTGTCAGCGTCACCGGAGGCTGGTACACTAACTCCTGCTGGCATCGTATCTGGGCCAGCGATACCAAGACTCATCCTGCGCTGCTTCCGCTTAATGCGTCGCTTGAGCCCACGCAAGGGAACGAGGATACCACCGTTTGTTTGCGGGGTCCAGGTTTCAGCGCCAATTGTGATCTGTTGATCGAATTGCACCGTAAATGCTGGCATAGGAGCAAGAGCGAGCTGGGTGAGACGTCGATATTGGCGATCTGCCTCTTCGAAAAGGCGCGTGACGGCTTGTTCGAGCTGCACAACTGTTTGGCTGCTAACGAACCTTTCGTCTGTTGGATAATCGATGCTATAGGCCAACTCCAATGGGAGCACGTCGGAATACTCAAACTGACTCTGGACCAAATCAAAATTGCCATGGCTGGATATGGACGAATGTGCACGTTGCCGAGCGCTAGGCGCGGATTGCTTAAGTGGACCTGCAGCGCGTCGACGTTCTGCATACCGTCTGGCGGCCGCTTTCACGGCATCAATCTTTTGGTTGTTCAAAGAACCCGTTTTCATTTTGTTACTCAGCTGGGTGGGCTGATTTTCATACTCGCGTGCAATTTCGATAATTCGTGAGCCCACTGGGTCACTAGGAGTCAGCATTCTAAATGAGATTAAGCGCTTCTCATTCGAGTAGGGGAAGTGCCAGGAATCCGCATCGCCGTGTTTCAAGAAACGCTGCGTTCGTTCTTCGAAACAAGCTCGACGGTGCTGCTCAACCTCATGCTCAGCAGCATTGAAATTCACCCTACGATGGGTCTCCTGAACGTGGTATAGGCTAGGGGGCAGGGCCACTCGTCCTTTAGCTTCTCCAGCCACTTTTGCCTCTTTTTGATCGAGTGGCTTCAGCGGCACCCCACCCTCGACATGTGGTATGAATGGAGGGCTTTGGTACGGTTCGTGGGAGGTCTGTTTACTCTCGTGTTGATCCGGAGAAGTACCATCCTCCTCCTGGCTCAGGCCGACAAAGGCAGCTGCCTTGAGCAAGTTAAGATCTTCGTATCGGTGTTGACGTATAATTATGGGGAGCGGCAGCCTGTTCACAAGAACAATGCGTGGAGAGATGTAAACAAACTTGGTTCTCGCGAAGAGGTTAGGTCCGTGCTGAATATGAACCCCTAACTCGTACATCGTGTGGTCGTATTGAGTAGGGTTCAAGTAGTAGGAGTGCTTTGCAGTCCCGGGAAGTCTCAGGATCATATCGCCCAACTGGCTCAGCTCGAATTCCTCAGACCACTCTGAACGGAACTTAAGTTTGTGGTCGGCCAATGGTTGATCATCCGCATGACCCGTGAAGTCCATCGTGTCGTGCGCCCAGTTGCGCTCGCGCTGAACTGGGCTGGCCTCGACTAGGCGGGCAAAAACCCTGCATTTATCTGGGCGCTCAGACCAAGGCGAAGTATGCGGACTAAACATCACACCCTTTACACGAGCCCACTCCTCATCCTCAGCAAACTCACGAGAAGTGCGGCGGAGGCCAGCAATAATTCGCTGAATTAGTTGCTGTGGTGACGTTGCCATCGTTCGTGGCGTTGCTCGGAGCTCGGCTTCAGCCGCCTCAAGCCGCGCAGTTCGTTGAACACTGGCAGTTAGCTGGCGTTCCGAGGGAAGGAATTTGTGAGCTACGAGCGACTGAGTTAACGGAAGTTGTTGGTCACGCCGCTCACTAACAACAAGACCGAGCATGGAGCTATCAAACAGAATGTAGGGGACGAAAAGCGATACTTTGATCGCAGCATTTCTGGCCGCGAATCCCATCGGAAGTCCCCTGACACTGAGTAGTTTGGCAATCGTGTTCTCAAGTCGCGCAATCGCTTCTCTACCTGCCTGTCCGTAAAGAGCATCTGTAATTGCCTTAATCACGTCGTCTGGAGGAGGGTGTAGCGAGTGACTTTGTACGCGGGCGATAGTCTGGGGGCGACGTCCCTTCGAACCACGGGCCGTCGTTCCTGTGCTGGCTTCCAACGGTGATAGAGTCGAAACCTGTCCTCGATTCTCGGTAGAAGCGAGCATGGCGGCACGGCTTCTCGCGCCCTCGGAGGGCAAATACGGAGGAATTGCGGATGCAGAAACGTCTGGGTTCATGTAAGGCGCAACTTCGACGTCGACGTAAACCATGAGGGACTTGTTGAGGGCATAGAAGTTGAAGTATGAGTCGGACGTGATGCGGCGGGTCGTTACGCACTCAACGATGCGCTTGACATCGTGAGAGTAACGATCAACGTAAACACTTGCGCTTGCCTTGGTGCTAAGTGCGGGAATTTCGATTGCGAACTTAAACCTTGGATTCTGCTGGTCAGCAGTGGGATGATCCTCCTCTTCATCACTCCTGCAGCACGCACAGCAGGTAGCGGCCAAGCATGAGGCGCTGCAGCTAGCGCAGGATTGCTGTTGTCTATCTTTCGTAAGGTACTGAATTGTTCCGTACATGTGTAAGGACTGAGCGACCCCCAAATCAATGTTTGAAACCGATTGTGATAACTTAGGTCCAAGGAAACCATCGCCGAACCAGTCAGTAACCGTTGCTGCTGCTGAATGGATCAGTGTTTTGTCCGAGTCATCGTGAGCAATGAGTTCGTAAAGTGACTCAGATTGGTGTCGCGATCCTCCCTGAGCACGCCATCCTGTTACAGCAACTCGGCACTGCTCCGTCAGTAAGTTGGTAATGGTCATTGGGAGGCATAGCGCCCACATTGTCGCGCCGCGGTCTGTGTGGCGTTGCACCACACAATTGAAAGCAAGACTGGGAAGGACTGATAGGTTGATTACTCGTTTTTTGGGATCCTTCTCATCATCCAGATCAGCGACTGGGGGGCACGTAATCAAAGATCCATTTTGCAACTTTTCGAGTCTGACAGCATCGCTCGCTTCGTGGTAGTATCTGTACGTAAGTGTGTCCCCTGTTCGCACAACGGCGACAGGTCGAATGCGGACACGATGCTTGTCGTCCACTGCCTGCAGAGGCAACCAGAACCGTTCGCCGGGTGGAATAATGTATACGTCTTCTTCCGGTAAGATATCTACGCTTGTCATACGAGTTGGGGAGAATGGAAATGAGAAAATTGACATGGAATCACGCGGCGACTCCACCACGCTCGTACGACGGGTTTTACAGAACTGCACGGCCAAATATACGTCAGTAAGGTTGGCGATACAACGCGTGGTCTGAATCATGATGCGCTTCTCTCCACCTTCCGCAACAACATTAATCAGGATTGGGGTCGGGGCAAGTGTGGGATCCATGGGCTTTAACGTAGCAGAAATGGATCCTAGGACTTCCAACGAGATGTTCCGAATGGGATAGAACCCTTGGAGCTGGAGGGATAAAACTCGGAACTCTCGCGCCGCCTGCCGCTGGTTCTTGTGTTGTTGCATGATACGATGTGCTAGCTGTCTCAGGCCTCCTTCAGTAAGATAGCTCCCTCCTTTCTCGGACTCACGAGCATCGCCCGCTTGTAGGAGATCGAACTGGTCTCCCTCAAGCTCAGGATCCACAGTTTCGGACGTTTTCTCACGCTCCGCCCCAATGTCGAGCACTCGCTTGAATGTGGCAAAAGGATCCGCTAGGCATGTATAACTGAGGAGAACCTCGTCATTTGCTCTCAGTCGTGTCGCGGGCACGCGAATCAGCGGAACATCTTGAGCCTGCGTTGAGGACATCGAAGGTCGATGCTCTAGGTCAACGAGGAGAGGTGGTGGAGTCGGTGCTGCACTCCGTCGATCTCGCTGCGAAAGCAACGTGTCTGGTGGTACCGTAAGGATCGTCTCTGGCCACTCACCAACGACCGCTGCTAGCGCTCGCGCGCGATAAGCACTACGAAGGAAAGCCAGGCAGGTGAATCGGGCCGCCATCTTGGCTCGGTCAGCTCGAGTAAGCAGTGCCGCTTGGCCTGTTCGCTTCTCTCTACCGCGAATCCAAGGCATTGACTTAGGCAATTCCATGAACTTCGCGAGGTGGCGAACTTCGTTTTCCAATGCATCGCGCTCGGCAGTGCTGAGAGGATGATCAGACAAGCCCTGACGTTTATACTTCAGCAAGAATCGAGCAGTGAGAACATCTCGCGCGGTATGGAGAATACGATTCAGTGCATGTGTCGATGCACTCTGCTGAGGGTCTGCATCGCTCTCGAAGCGAGGCGTGTATCCTGCTAAAATGCAACCATTGAGGCCGTCAACTTCGTGAGTACGACACGAGAGGGCGGGAGGTAGCTTACATTCAAATTGGTCTGTAGCGCTGAGATGGGTTGCCATACGACCATCTAACGCTAGAGCAAACGTAAGGCGCATCCTGGGATGCGTAAGAATGAAAACTTGGAAGTCCTCTTCTGGCATTCCTTCGTCACTAGTGCGGATCTGAACGAAGGCTAGTCCGCTGGAGCATTCCTCCAGCGAAGCTGCCGCAAGCAGTCCCTGAACACCTCGCAACCACCGCAAATTGAGATCGGGGTTGTTGGGAATACGCGCAATATTTGCTTCAATGAGGGTTGCCTCAAGTGTTTGCATGGCCTCAGAAACTAGCCGTACGTAAATGGGATTGGAAGGCCAGGTTCCGGTCCATTCGATGGCATAGTGTAATAGTGGCTGTGGTGTAGGATCCTGAATCCTTCTAGAGGCCTCTTGGATACCCTTAAGTATGATAGAGTTCGCGTAGTCAGATCCGGGAATGTGCCCTAAAAGCGCAAGTCCAAATTCGCGCCACGTCAGATTCCGTGCAAACTCTGTACACTCCACTGCGAACTTACTAGTGCTGCGGCCACGCACTTCGGAATAGATGCCAGAGACAAGCAGCTCCCTGACTCCCGCTAGCTCATCTTCATACCGATCATTCCACATCGCAGCCGTTGGTTCATCCTTTGTTACATCCTTGGGGAGAGCGAGGGAGATGCTCGGCAGCTGTCCATAGTAGTAGTAGAGCGGGACATTCGTTCGGTTTTCGATTACAAATTGTGCTCCTTCATCGGTACCTGCCTCGGCATTAAGAGAATCCGATGTGTCAGCTGGTTGCGTCTCAGCTTGAGGTAGCTCAGAGCGAGGTCTACGCATAGGCTGTGGGGAAGCTAGACCCTGGCCCTGCAGAGGAGACGTGGGTTTCTCGCGAGGACTTAATGCAGTTGCCATGTCCGAACTACCCTGAGTTTCCGTTGATGAGAAGATTGATAAAGATGCCATGAGGGAGTCTATCATACTGCGTGATAGGGTGATATTGACGGGACCCTGGGTCGTCAACTCTAAGTGCTTTGGTCGTGTAACAGACATTTCGTACTTGATAAGCAGAGGTAGAGGCTCCAAAATCGGCTCCCATACAACCAAGGGACGATTCAGCACACTAGCTTCCGCTGTGCATGAAACCGTACTCGTGCATGAATGCTCGAACATACGAATAGTCATCACGGATTTGCGCGCCATAAAACGTGCAACTGGTACAAGTGCATCTCTTCTCATGTCTCGGTGTGGAATGCTCTGTGGTGCTTGTGAGGCATACGGCAGAGCCACTCGGCGGAGTTCAGCTCGCTCCGTTGTATGAGTGAGTAGAGTGGCAACAAACATACGAGTGGAGAGGACGACCGTGATGTCACCGTAGGACCTGAGTGCTCGCACAAGCGCGGCGGGATCAGACGTAGCCAGAAGCTCTTGCTTCTCTGCCTCATTCAGGAAAAGCAAATATCCTCCTAGCCAACTCAATTTTGCGAGGAAATCGCTAACATGTCGATCCGTAGGCTCAAGATGTGTCCTTAGTTGTGGTGACGAGGGACCAGGCTTTAGATCCGCCTCGGTGGCGCCATCACCTACTTCATCCTCCTCGATTTGTCGACCGGACAGGTTGTGCATACCCTCCTCAGCAAGGTTGCGCATATGCTGAACTTGGAGTAAGCCAAGGCACTCCATCATTAAAGAGTAGTCATCCATACTAAGACTCACTTGGATATCTGTGGCATCGACATTAACCATGACTTTGGGCCTCCATGACGCACCGGGGTGTGACTCTGGCGGTCTTTGGTGAAGCCAATGATCTGGAGGAAGGGACCTTGAAGTCTCTTGTGCAAAGGCGGGAGTAATACCATAGGCTGTCACGCCCTCAACGAGATCTCGAGAGAGTGCACTCCGATCGCGAGAATATTGGAAGCTCACATAGAACTTGTGTACGATATAGTGAGCAGGTATGTGGCTTGCTCGAGAGTTGGGTCCACGGAAGCGGCGGGCCGGATTGCCTTCACGATCTGCCACTTTACCCTTAGCCTTGCGTTTTGAACCTTCATCTGTGCTAGACGGTGAAGCAAATGTAACTGTTTTCTTCAAGAGCGCAACTGGAGCAGGTTCATCGTGCATTGTCCCTTCGCGAACGCGATTAGGAACTGATTCATTACAGACGCAGGCATCCACGAAATCAACAGCGAAGCGCTCGGCACCATCGTCTTCACGTGTCAATCGGACTGAGAGTCGGAGGCCGATCACCATGGACTTACTCTTTTGGACCGCAATCTCAAATCCTAACTCACCAATATCAACAGAGGCATGGAGTGCGGGAGGTCCTTTGAGAACGACGCTCGGTTCAAATGTGGTTTCCAGTTTATCAAACATGCCCAGAGATGTGATGTCTGCATTTGCCGCATCATACAAAGGAACCTCCTGCGAAGGATGCAGCAATGCAAGAGGAAAGACATAGTCCGGAATGTTATAGGATACGTGACCCAATAGGATTGCATTGGCGGCTGGCTTGATGATGGAACTGGCGGCTGAAGCTTCTTTGCACAATTTTGCCACGGTCCACCGAATGTGATCCAGGTTCTTCCGGCGCTGTGCAACCGCAGCTTCCGTGGATGATAGTGGTGAATACGGATCTGGCGTCGTGGGGGAGAGCCCTCGAGGAGATGGATCGACGTTCGGCTGTTTTGGAATCTCTTCCTTTGCTGGGTTCTTACGGGTGCCAAAAGTCGGTGCAAGGAAATCATTCACAAGCGAGGCTAAAGATGATGAAACCGGACCAACAGCGGGGAGTCCTGAGGTAGAGCCTGCTGGTGTCGGCAGAAGTCGGTTCGTGTGCTGTCCGCTGACAAATCCACCGTGCTTGGGCACGCTTTGAGTTTGCGCTATCAATGGTGCGGAAACACCCTGGTCCTTAGGAGGAATTTGGAACGGATCCGTAACATTCAAGCTCGAGCCATCTGCCTTCAAAAGACTCGTCACGATCGAGATATGGATCTGATTAAGCGTAAACTTCAGTTTGCTGAGCTTTGCCGCGAGGCGGATCCGAGGAAATACGTTCGACTTCAGGCTCCAGTAGTATTTTACACGAGTTTGCTCTTTAGTCGGAACAGCAAACTGGGCTACCTTCCAGTTTGCCGAAGCATCACGTAACCGCGCCTTGCTTGTGTCCGACTGAGAGGCTGCTGCTTTGGCAAGCAGCGTGGAATACAGCTCCAGGGTTTGCCTGGAATTGCCGAACCTGGCAGGAAGAATTCGATCAGACACTCCTGCAAACTTCAAGCTGCCTGGGCGAGTTTTGGAGTCGTTGGCAGAGCAGGAGGTCTCCGGAAACGAGCGCAAAGGCGGAACGTAGAGCTCGATAGGAATGTAGTCACTCTGGAAGAGCATTAAGCAGTCCTTCATGTTATTGCCAAGCGAGATAGCGAACATGTCGGCCTTGCCAAGATGGAAGCCTTCACTCTCAGCTTGGGTATCGATCCGCGCAACCGAAGGTCGTGTCGACCGGGCTCCAGAGTAAAGTGCGACAGAGCTCACAGAAATATTGGTAATGTCCGTTTTGTACATAACGCAGACATTCTGCATGCATACGGTACGAACCCCAGCAACGCGATACGCCTTCGCATCCTGAACAAATTCCCTTCCCAAAACCGCAGCCATCTCGTTCAATCGTCGCTCAGCTTGCTTCGCCTTTTCCGCCTCTTCTGAATCTACAGCATTGCCGTAGGCTGTCTCGGGGATCTTAATCACTCCGAGGAGAGCCAGCAACGCGAGTCTCTCTTCGATGTCATCTCGAGAACAGTCGGAACCTGTCATGGCCTTCATCGTGCGATCGCGAGATATGCCTAAAGACTGGGCTGCCTTAAAAATACTCGAGTTAAATGGATTCCCGATTTCGACGGTCATACCATATACTCCTGAGACCTTTGCCAACTGCGGATCTTCGAATAGCGTATCAACGCTGGCGATATTACCAACCTTGGACGACGAACGAAGTGTGGTGTAAAGGCTATGTAGTGCAAACGCGGTGTCTGCACGGAGATCTGCTGAGTTTGCCTCCCGGGCTTGCTTGATAATATCTCGGGTTTTCTCAGGGGTCGCCTGTGGGTCGTCCAAGACCTCTAGCAACTGAAGAATGCCAGATATCGGGATTTGCTCCATTTGCGTCCCTGTACCGAGTGATGCTATACTGTCTGGGCCAGCTTGTATATCTTCATCTCGGCTAGACTTCTCTATACTCGCGCCGGCCCCAGTATTCATCAGCAACTCCGTACCGGGTGCCTTAAGCTGAAGTGAGCCTGGAATCGACATACTAAACGGAAGTGCGTGGACGGTGTGAAAGGACGCCCCTGAACAGAAGGAGCGGGAGACGGAATGCGATGGGGAGTTTTCACCATCGTCGTCTGCCTTAGGTGCAGAAGGATTGTCACTTTTCTCGTCGTCTTGAAGTGGCGCCGCGGTCACAAACGACTCTAGGCTAGAGGCTAATCTGGAATATCCTGAACTGGGGCTAAACGACGGCGACATCGTCTGATCTTGCGAAACCGTGGTGAGACTTGATGGCATACTCTCGAGAAGCTGGAGACTCGAACGTCTTGTGAGCAGTCTCGAATGAGTAGCTCCAGTTTTCTCGGTCGATTGCTTAGGGCGTTCTTCAGAGGCGGTGAGGTTCGCCAAGGTAACAGAGCTGTGCTCTGTTGCAGGAACGAAAAGGGCACTTGATAGCTCAAGCCCGGCAAGACGAACAGTAAGCATTTCTATACTTGAGGGCGTGATTGGTACGGCAATTGAAAGGTCCGTAAATCGGATATCCAGTTTGGGGAAAAAATGGGCACTGGGGCTCAGAAGTTCCTTCCGAGCGGTCATCAACGCGAGAGTATGAGGCCATGCATGACTAGCTGCAAATTCTGCCACAAGAGCGCGTGCATCGGCTCTTGCTACGCCTATACGTAGACGGGCAGCCGCTGCAGCCAGAACAAGAATATGACCCTTCCCGAGGGGGGGAACACTCTCATCGGAGGACGATGAGATGAAAGGCTGAGGCGCCAAACTGGCTTTCAAACGCGCAGCAATATCCGCCCAGTACTCCTGAGATGCGATAGTATTATTCGGTGTCTCGAAATCGTCAAAGCCATCCTGTTTCTGCTTGCTTTCACCCAGCGTAACAGAAGTATCGACAGCTGAGGGGTCGAAGCCAACATCCGCAGACTGGAACATCTGGTCAGCTGGATCGACGGTCATCGCCTCCATCAAGAGAGTGGAGATAGGCAAGAGCTGATTGAGAGCTTCTTGGAAACGCGCAATGGGATTGTGCAGATAGACGACGCGGATTGCAGCAACTTGAGCCTCAACATACATGCTGGGCACCAAAAAGTTCGCAGAAACGGGATGTGAGATGCACATTGTGGGAAGCACATAATCGCAAGTACCGTCAAGACTCCTCTCTTTCTTCATATTCCGAAGGAGGGCCTGGAAGTTTGCAAACTCGCTGCTTTGAATCGTAAACTGCAGGCTGTTTGCCATGGACTCTGCCACGTCCGCGAGATCACTTGCAGTGTTGATGCACGACTGGGCTTGCGACGTATGGAAGTTCGCAATTGGTGATTGTCCAAGCGTGAAAGCATGTCTCGCATCGTGGAGTTCATATTCAGCGGCACGAAGCGCGGCTGTGCTCTGAGCAAGGGCTTCCTTTGCACGTAGAATATCGCGTTGAACATCTACAAGACCTATGATGGGGAATGGGGCCCTGCTATTCCTAAAGCGTGCCGAGGCACGCGCGAGGTTTAATGTGTGCTCCATCTCTGATGTCATCGCGTCAACTGGTATTGCTGAAAAATCGTCTGTTTGGGAATGCTTTTCTAGTGACGTTGTGATCTCATGGACAAGCCTGAAGTATGCAGCAACAGCGGCCGTTGGCATCTGAGTTTCTTCAATAATATGCCACGGAGATGTGGGCTGTGAAAACAACAGATCCACCAACGGTGCGTTTGTTTCGCTCTCGTTTGTGAGTCGTGCCTCGATTTGCTCCCGGTTGAAATTGACCTTCATGGCCTCACCAAGAGGAGATTTGACAAGCTCTTTTAGGTCTTGCTTGCTTGTGCCGGTAAAAATTAGATCGGAATAATTAAGGACGAACGGACATTTCTTAAAATAAACGGGAGTCCAGTCCTTTGAGGCGTGATCCATCGCATGACACACATAGGCTCTTGTGGCCATACGCGAGACTGACGTCCACTGACGCTTCATCTTTTCCCGACGCTTTCGAAGGCTCGCAGATGCGTTCGAGAGGCCCATTGGCTCTTGCTTACTACGTCGCAAGAGGCGATCACGCAAGACCGCCCGGTGAATTGTGCTCTGATCAATGAGTGAAATGTCACCAACCGCTGCACGAAGAGCTGAGTTAAAGAGGGCGGTGCCGTAGCTCAGAGTAACCTTGCGTAATGATAAGTCAAAGAGTAAGAGATTGGAGCCGAGGTTGCAGTTGCTGAAGACGTTGAGCGTAAAGCGTTCAACAAAGACGTTGATCAGCATAGTGAGGGGATTCAATACGTATTCGCGAGGTAACATGGACTGCCAAGAAGTGGCGCGGTCGATGAGCTCTGCAAAAACTTGGCTCTCTTGGCGTAAGTTGGAGCCTGCCAGCAGTTGTGAGCTACATTGGTCGCAGCCACAGGGGCCGCCTGGGCACTTGAGGTTTAAGGAAGTTGTTACGGCATGCGATATCCAGGGTGCGGGGATTGGAAGCGCGGCCAGTGATGAAGGGGCATATCCACACGGTCGCTGCTTGAGCTCTTCATTTAGACCATGCAGAAGGTGATCAATGTCGTTGTCTCCCTCTCTAGCGCCAGCGCTGCTTGTATGAGCGCGGGGTGTGCTGGCTGAGCTGGTACGAGCTCTTGGTGTTGTGACGCTTGGAGTACGCATTCTAGTAGACATGGATTCAGGGGGCGTACACTTGAAATCATCGTGATGACGGACAGGAAGAAAACCTCCACGAACAGCATCTTCGAGTGTCACTGTTCGACGCGAATAGTCTCGGGCAACGAGGGTGGGACCGATACGCTTGCGTAATGAAAGGTCGTCATTACGGATGCCCAGTGGTCCATCGGTCGATGTCCATAACGGCGAGATGCGAAGGAGCTCCGCTGCAGCTCTTTGCTCATATTCTCGATCACGAAGATGTACGAGAGCCGCACGCAGGATCGCCAGTTGTTCCTCTCGTTGCTTGATTGCGTTCAAAAGAGATTGCACCAACAGTGCTGACGCCTGCAGATCTTCCCGCAGATCCGTCATACGCTCCTTAAGACTAAGGCGAGGATTACTATGGCGGTCAGCGACTGGGCTCACATAGTCTTGAAGCTTCAGCCCGAGAATATCATTGTAGCCAGAGGGCAAGTAGTCCTCGTCTGTCTCGCCATCATCGTCTTCGTATGGCTCGACATCTTCGAAGTATTCTGTGTCCGAATGAACATCAGTACTCGAACTAGAGCGAGTCAGCTTGCGCAAATGAGCATGCGTTCGACTTGCCTGTCGTTCTAAGGCCTCCGCCCTCGCCTTCCGCCTAGATTCGAGCGCAGCCATTGTTGCAGCACGTGCCTTAAAATGGTTGTAGCGCTGCAGTGCCACGGAAAGTCTTGAAATTGCTTCATTGGAACGATTATGAAGCACTGGTAATGTCTGCATTATATATGATTCGCACGCAGATAGAACGAATGTGAGATCGTTAGCAGTTATGTTACCTGTCGAAGCCAAATTGCATGCTCGGGTCAGCTCACTCAATGCGAGTGCCTCCTGGCGCGTAAGAAGATCGGAAAGAGCTTCCTCGATATGTAGTGGGTCCTCAAACGCGGGCGACGCGGCAGTCGGATCACTCGACCTTGGTGACGCAGTAGCCATATCATTACTGCTTGTGCCTACTCCTATGGGGCTCGATGCCGCAGTCCGGGGACGTTTCCCGGCCTCTGTCACATCGTGGCGGAGTAACGAGCTCCAGAGGCGAGAGCGCGCATGTTCCTTTTGGCGCGATGCCTCAGCAGCATCTGCGAAGACTTTTGATGCTTGAGCAGAGAGGGCCCCAAACATTACGAAGAGCTCTGGCCGGAAGAATCGATCAATGAACTCGTTGATGGTCTGGTTCAGGAGTTGCACATGGGCATTGAATACAAGTTCACCGATTGAGATGTCCATTGTCGAGTCCACGTATGTGTATCGCGCGCTAGTGGGGAGATTAGATCCGATCCTCATCACCAAGAAGCAGTTTGAGTAGTACGCGGAATCTACGTCTGACTCAAGGGCTTGAGTAAGCGAAATGGTCTTTGACCGAGTAGATGACTCACCATGACTAGGGATTTCGGTCTGTTTTTCGATCCACTCCGTGGTTTGAACGACATTAATATTCAGTTGAAGCCCTGGACCCGCACTTCCTGCATCAGTGGGTTTCGTTTCTGGGTTAGGTAAACGCTTTGATACCTTCTTTCGTGCGGCTGTACATTGGAAGATCGGCGTCCGGATGGGATAGATGGGTGTAGTCATCATGATCTCTCTGATACTAAGATCCATAGTACTTCCCAACGAACGGCTCCACTGCTTGCAGAGAACGTCTTTCACATGCAGCTTCAGGATACAGTGATACGAGGAAGGCAGCAGCGAATCTGGATCTTCAGTCAAGGGAGCATCACTGACAACTGCCACACCAAATGACTTCAACGCGACCGCTAGCTCCATTGAGGCGCGATCGCGAGCAGGAACACAATCAACGAGTGTGTTCGCCAGCGCAGAGTGCTCAGACGACTTGGATCGATCAGGCTCGCGAAAGTCCGCACCTTGCAGTGTGGAAGCTACCGCATCAACTTCGTCCTTTGCCGATACAATGATAGCAGCAGCTTGGGGATTCAATGATGGAGTGCCCTGCTGTTGGCAATCACGACACAGGCCTCCGGCCTGCTTACATGCTCCGAAGCAATGTGGGAGCAACCATCTATCTTCAGGCTTCGCGTGCAGTACTAGCGATAGCTGCTCGTTCAGGAACCGCAGGCGTGGGAGTACTGGGTCGGCCTGTGCCCACAAACGAACCAAATCCTCGTGATAGATTGAGAAACGTGTGAGCTTGAGGGGTGGGAGTGCGAGATTCCCAAAGGCTGTGGACTCATCCCCGCCACGCTCTGACGCCTGACGCGCGGCATGTTGAGCGTAGCGCACAATGTTGGTCGCTGCCCTGAACACATGATCGGAGTCGTACTCATCTCCAGCTGTGAGTTTTGCAGACTCAACTGCCCGAGCCTCCAAATCCAAGTACGCATAAAGAACATCGTTATCAACGCCCTTAAACCTCTGCTCAAGTGTGGTGGAAGTGGATTCAGACATGAATTTGAGGCGATGTGCTTCTTCCAAAATAAGGGCGCGGGCACGTAAGCCTGCCCGAAGCTCGCGATGCTGCTCGCGCTCAACCTCTGCCTGGGCTCTAGTGACATCTCCCATGAGATCCGAAAGCACACTTACCAGGCGCCGAACACGCTCACTTGAAACGATAAGGGTGATGTCACTGATATACGTCGATATCTTGAGCGCAGGCAGGTCGAGAGACTCAACGCATTCACGAATGGTAGCGGGTGAGAGCTCTCCACGGATGCCAGATACTTCAGATGCTCCTGGAAGCATGGCATCACTGATCCCCTCTGCGTTAAGCTTCGGTTCAAGTCTCAACAACTCATCACGGATTCGGCATCGCGTTCTGAAAGCAGCATAATGCGATGTTCGTCCTCTGGGGTGCAGAAGATAAACCTCTTCCGAAGCCAATACTTTCCGTGCAGCTTCATCTTCTCTGAGCAACTCTTGTTTACGGAGCTCTGCAGTGCGCGGCGGTGGCGTTACTGACAACGCATCCAGGTTGATGCTTAGCTTGAACGGCTCGAGAACTCGCAATTCGTTTGTCGCCGAGGTGGGGTCGATATGGGACAAATCGGCCTGGGTGGTGTCTTCAGTCGTACTATTCGTTTGGATAGTACACGTAATATCAGTTATGGTCACATGGAATTGCTGGTAAAAGAAGTGATAAACAAGAGCCAGTTTTTGCATACAGCGAGCTCGAGCCTGTGCCATACCATCCCGATCACATTGCGACCACAGCGCTACAAAGTCCTTAATACCGAAGTCAGCGCTCTTGTTAGGATTGCGTCGTGTGCGTACACGTAATCTGCCCGTACTGAGGATGACTCGAGTCAGGTGGAGAAGCGCTTCGGAGTTCTCCGAGACCGGGACAGTTAATGGAATGATGAATGTTGGTGCTTGCAAGTCGATCTTGAGCTCGAGTCGAGGTCGCAGCTGAGCCATGTCTCCTAGACGATCCGATAGTAGGTCAAGATACACTTTATCCGCCTCTTGCGTCAACTCATTTCTGAGTTCTGATGTAGGTAGCTTCTCCGCTGCAAAAAAGGCTGCAACGCGTAGGAGGGGACGAGGCAGAACATAGACTTCGAGACCCTGCGAAGACAGGGCTACCTTCATGTCGGCTCCATCTGGGTCACTGCGCAGAACTTTGTCCCCCAAGACGAGGAAAACGTCAAAGAAAGCAACTCGATTGACATCGTCAGTTGATATATCTCTGCAGCGACACCATTCGATATATTCAGAGGAGAAGCGTGTTGTCACGGGAATATAATCGATTGAAGAGACTCCATCACGTGATGGATCCATTTCCAAGCCTGCGAAGTCCTCTGAGTGCTCTGTCAAGTCAAGGTCGTGGGTCAATCCCTCCGTCAGTGATTCTTGCTCAGATTGCTCTGCCACGAATAGGTCTTCCACATAGCCTGGCAAGCGGGAAGTCATTGGCCTGACCTCCGACGTCACAAGAACTGTCGTTGAAGTGCCTGCACCGATGTTAGCCTCATCTGTTTCTACCAGAAGCTTCGCCACACGAGCGCGAATGAGCTGTGACCCTTGCCGCATGATGTATACAGCCTGTAGGCCGGATACAGACGACGTGAGTAGTCTTGACAGATCGGTTTCAAGTCCAAAGATAAATTCCTGGAGATGTGCTACAACTTCTGTCTGACGGACTAGCGCGCGCTTCGCGGCAGTCGTCCTGCCCTCCGTATTCTCAGAAGGATTGCACACACCTGTATAATACAATCGATTCTCTTCGGACATTGTGGACGGCTCCAGCTGCAGGGCTTCAGCCTCTTGCAGCGCTGTATACAGGTCTAGCTTAGACGGCAAATTCCCCTGCATATCCATGACTTTGAAAGCTACCATAATAGACACGGTGTCCTTTGGAAGTTGTTGCGCAATGGGTGACGAACTGAGATCATAAATTGTTGCGCAATCCCTTCTAAGCTGTTGGAATGTGACAATGGCCTTGTGAATTTCGTCGCACATCTCGTCTTCGATGTCATGCCTCATATCCATGAGCCGCATTAAAAGACCAGGACGGTCATCAAACCTTTGTGCTAGATAGGCCGCGAGGATCTCCTCTAGTGTAGTTTCGGGTAGACTCTCAACACCACCTCGTGTGAGTCCAAGTCCTCGCCAAATTCCCTTAATCATTGAGGTGACTCCTGAGGCCTGTGCGCGGCCACGCAATGTTGGCCTACCTTTGTCTTCGAAAGTTGCGATGCGGAGCGCAGTTTGACGCCACAGAAGTAGTGTACTCACTCTAGAGGGGGACGGATTCGCTTCCTCAAGCTGCTTCAGCGCTGCAGCGTCATTATCTGACAGTGGTGGACGTCCCTCAAAGTTGTGCAGATACAGGCGTATATACTGAACGGCTTCAACCGCTGCTGCGACCTCATCCTCAATGAAAGAGAGCCGAATTGGCTCCGTTTTAAGAGCCCTTGCCTGTTGCAGCCATTTTAGAGATGCCTCAAATTGTTGCTTTGCAAGCGCAACTGCCGCTGGATTTGTAGGAATCCATGCCATAAATTTCATTGCACCGAGATATTGCGCGCGATGTAGTGTGATACCTATTCTGCCAACATGCACAAAAAATTGATATTGTGAGACCCCAAGATCATAAAGCTCTGAAAAGGGCCTGCGATTTTCCACAAACTGGACCTTTAAGCTGTTGATTGCCAGCAGAGGGGTTGCTCCTGCCGGCCGCAAGGACCTGTCCTCGGGCTCGTTGGAGACCGGGGACGGAGAAGGAGAAGAGGAGGCACTCTGCTTCATCATATTGTACGCCTCAAGGGCGTTTCTGGCACGGGCAGGGATTGCACGCGTAAGGTCAGAACGATACCCATCCGGAACCATGAAAACTTCAACATTCTGTACATCGATTAACCGGACGGACTTCAGGGTAGTGTCAACGAACACAGACGTTGGATTGCCACCTTCATCGCATGGTTGAAGTGACAATGAACCAATTACAATTGCTAGGTCGCCAAACGGTGTGATAAGTGAGATTCTTACGTCCTCGATTGAAATCATGAGGTGATCGATAATGCGTCGCTGCAAGTTCTGCATAAAACCCGAGCTCTCCTTCCTTGCATCTTCGGTCAGCTCTGGGAAGGTGACCAACTCCCACGCCTCGAGGGCTGTTCGCTGCGCCAGTGCCTCAGCTTCGCTTGGAGCACCATCGGGACTTTTGGAATCGGCAGAAGAGGAGTCCTTCTCTTCAGATTGTTTGAAGTTCTGTGGCGTATGCTGGGTGCCGCTACTAGGAAGAATCTTGATAGCCACATCCAGGCCACGCAACTTCACCTCCAGAGGGGAGACGAGTGAGATATCGAGCTCAAAGTGCTCGATGACACCTCGCTCAAATTTGGCATCAAACGGCAAGGGTAGCTTCTCAAGAATGGAAGGCTGGACCTCAACATTTTTGGCGACGATCCTGCCAGCGCTGATCTCATCGAAGTTAACCTTGATGTAGCTCTTGAGGGCATTCTCGAGCAAATGGCCTAAAGAAGAGAAGCATAATATCAAAAACGGCATTAGATGTGCCATGAGCATGTGAATACAAAGCATAATAATGCACTCTACTGAAGATACCTGTGGTAGGTACTCAAGGATCAGATTTTGGAAGCATAGGTTACGCGTTCGCGAAGGGTACGTACGGATCGGTCGGGTCAGCATAGCGATCTAGTGTACCTCCGCTATTGTGAGTGTGTCAGCAATACGTCAAACTTCTAGTGCGATCTCGTTCACGCCAGTGCCGAGTCAGTCTAGCTCACGCGTCACCGCTTGCCGGAAGAATCTCACAGATTGCTTGAGGCAACTTTTGCGGTTGATTTCTGCAAACCTAGAGGGTGAATGGGAACAGAAAGTGGATGGAACGGTTCGGAATAAGGCGATCAATACAGCATTTGCAGCCGCATAGACAGTGCAGTCCAGATCCTGGGGCTACACTGACACCAGCGATGTGAACAATATCGTGGATGCATTTACCCGCATCCGGCTAAAAATCTTTGTCTCGCTGCAAGCCGGAGTCCACGGCTTGATTCCAGAATCGGGGGTGGTGGAATGGACGTAAGGGGCAAAAATTGCGGTATTCTTGGAGAGCGTTTTCGCTTGAAATATACGCGTATAGCGAACAGCTAGCTGTTTCAAACGCCGCGTAACTATGGAATTTAAGGACACACTACCCGAACAAAGGCTGGAGGATCTTGATCCCTCCAAGCTCGACCCATATGACCCGATCATTATGGCGCGCCAGGTAAGTTCCTCTTGAGCTTGAGTGTTGAGACGATGCATCACGGTGTTTATGGCTGAGATCCCAACACACAACCCGCTATAGCATCGCGCCCAACTCGCCGCATGTATTGCTGCAGACGAATGTGCCACTTCTGACCCACGCCCGTCCATTCCGTCCCCGCCAATTGTAGGCCACCGTGAACATCGGAACGATTGGACATGTCGCGCACGGTAAATCCACCGTTGTCAAGGCCATCTCCGGAGTGCCTGTACGTTTATACTTCGCGTTATGCATGTTTGTCTTGTGCTCTTCTACCTGACGTGTGGATACCCGTCGTGAGCTGGTTTCGACCAGCCCGGTCACCTACAAAGTCGCGGCCCCGCATCGTGGTCAGGACTCGGGCAGCGACATCTTTCCTAATTGCTAGCGCAGTCATGGGTGCCCAGTTATGGATTCTGACTTGTTCTGGTCGTTTTATTTGATTTCCATTCGAATTCGGCAGTTGATGCGCTGATCTTGACTCCTCCATCTCATCTTTCCCTCATTTCCGATCGCCTTCCGGTCTCGCTTGATCACTCGCTATACAGACGGTTCGCTTCAAAACCGAGCTCGAGCGTAACATTACCATTAAGCTCGGTTACGCCAATGCAAAGATCTTCAAGTGCGACAACCCCAAGTGCTTGCGCCCTGACAACTACCGCTCATTCAAATCAGATCACCCTGAGATGAAGCCCAAATGTGCCAAGTGTGGTTCCTCCATGACTCTTCAACGCCACGTCTCATTCGTCGACTGCCCTGGCCACGATATTCTCATGGCCACCATGCTTAACGGTGCTGCGGTCATGGATGCCGCTCTCCTTCTTATTGCAGGTAACGAGCCCTGCCCTCAACCCCAAACCTCCGAGCACCTCGCTGCTGTCGAAATCATGAAGCTGAAGAACATCATCATCCTCCAGAACAAGATCGATTTGGTCAAGGACAAGGATGCTGCCAGCCAATACGAAGAGATCCTCGAATTCGTCCGCGGCACAGTTGCAGACGGTGCACCTATTGTCCCAATCTCGGCACAGTTGAAGTACAACATCGAAGTGGTCCTCGAATATATCTGCACAAAGATCCCCAAGCCCGTTCGAGACTTCACCTCGAGCCCGCGCCTCATTGTTATTCGCTCATTCGACGTTAACCATCCTGGTGCAGACATTGAAACCCTCAAGGGTGGTGTCGCAGGTGGCTCCATTCTTCGAGGTGTGCTTCGCCTTGGTCAAGAGATCGAAGTTCGACCTGGTATCGTCACCAGAGACGAAAAGGGCCGAACGCACAGCATTCCCATGCGCTCTAAGATCGTTTCCTTGTTCGCTGAGAAGAACTCTCTTCAGTATGCAGTTCCCGGTGGTTTGATTGGTGTTGGTACAAAGATTGATCCCACTCTGACACGCGCGGACCGTCTTGTCGGTCAGGTTCTCGGTGAGGTTGATGAATTGCCTGAGATCTTCACCGAGCTCGAAATTTCCTTCTTCTTGTTGCGACGACTTCTCGGTGTCAAGTCAGACAACGGTCAGCGACGCCAAGACAAGATTACCAAGCTCCAGCGAGGTGAGATTATCATGGTCAACATTGGCTCGACTTCCACTGGTGCTCGTGTCATCAACGTCAAGAACGATCTTGCCAAGCTCGTTTTGATCTCGCCTGTTTGCTCAAGCGAAGGCGAGAAGCTTGCGCTCTCTCGTCGTGTCGACAAGCACTGGCGTCTGATTGGTTGGGGTATGATCCGTCGTGGTACTCGCATCAATGACAAGGATGAGGAAGAGGGCGCTGGTGAGGATGAGATCGCACCAGCTGCCGATGAGGAGTAAATTCCTCGCTCCTGCTTCGTAAGTAGATGAATCTTGCCTCACGCTGCAATCAAGAACTTACAGTAAGTAAATGTCTAAATGTCTACCCTCACGACAGAGAACAGTTGGCGCTGTTGCATGCTGTCATCAAGGTCGGAACTGACCTGATTTTCCCTACTACATTCCACAGACTTGGACCAAACTGATGTAAAAATAAAAACAAATGCAGGATATGATACTTCTAAATGTAATTTGTTGTTGTTGTTGTTGTTGTTGTTGTTGTTGTTGTTGTTGTTGTTGTTGTTGTTGTTGTTGTTGTTGTTGTTGTTGTTGTTGTTGTTGTTGTTGTTGTTGTTGTTGTTGTTGTTG